>Ga0256843_1000558_pt1 | contig 31582 bp, 34 predicted proteins | sample AlvinellametaG_FD_191572 | JGI IMG/M metagenome (GOLD analysis project Ga0256843, IMG submission 191572) | Pompeii worm associated microbial communities from hydrothermal vent at the East Pacific Rise, Pacific Ocean - Alvinella | ecosystem: Host-associated > Annelida > Integument > Unclassified ...
TTGCGATTTTGTATGCAAGATATAAAAGATAAAAACTACACAAATACTTCATTACTTCAAATGCACTTTGGTATTTTAAAATAAGCTCTTTTATCCCGATACCTACCACAAAAAGCATAATAGAAAACCCCACCACCACCGCCAAAAGATGAGGAATAACTCTTTTAAACCCATAGTTAAACCCGACACTCATAGCAATTACATTATTGGGACCAGGAGAAAAAATAGCAACCGCTAAAAATATTACAAGAGGAATAAACCAAAACATCTTTTATCTTATGAAAAAGTATAACTGATTTTTAGTTTGTCTTTTTTGAGTTTGGTTTTTTTTATTTTAACCTCATTAAGCTCTCCTAAGTTTTCCAAATGAGTACCTCCGCAAGGAATAGGCTTAAAACCTTCTATTTCCATAACTCTCACCTCATCACCTAAAAACTCCGGTACAAAAATTCCCATTTTTTCAAGTTCGTTTCTGCTTATATTTTTAATTTCAATTTTACTTTTTTTGTCAATTTCTTTTTGTAAAAAATTATTTAATTCTTCAATATCTATATTTTTATCACTCTTAAACTCCACATAAGGACCGTTTAGAAAATGATAAGCTTTTGTGGCTGTTATGTCGTAATGTTTTTCGACCACTGCGGCTATCAAATGTCCTGCAGTGTGAGATTTTGAGTTTATTTCTCTTACATTTTCATCCACAACCATTTCAACATCAATATTTTCAGGTAAATTCTCAAAATTTCCGTAATGTTTTACAATTCCGTTATCATTAATTACTAAATCAACAGCATATTTTTTACCCTCTATTAAAACATATCCTCTGTCACTCTCTTGCCCTCCGCCTTGCGGATAAAAAATAGTCGAATCAAAAACGGCAAAAGTTCCTTTTTCGTCTTTATCGATTTTGATTAATTTAGCTTTATCTTTTAAAGTTTTTGTATATAGGTATTTTAATTTTGTTTTCATTACAGCCCTTTTTCTTTGAATCAATTATAACAATTATTTTTTAATAACCAGAACAACAATCCCCATTAAAACAACAACTCCAAACTTTTTTCATAATTCGAAACAAATCAATTAGTAGTCATAAGAGAAACAAATGAAATAGTCATAAATGTTTAGGTCATTAAAATATATTTTTTTAATTTTCATCATTACTTACGTTAGTAAAAACTATCATTATTGAAATTTTATACGAATTACTGAGTATGTTCGTAACATTTTAACATTTTTTAACATTTTTTTAAGCATTTTATAAGTAAATGGGAGTATAATTTCGTCAGTTTTTCTTTCCTTAAATTTTACTTAAAGGCAAAGTTAATGTTTAGTTTGAATCCACTCTCAATGTTGTTTCTTTTTTTAATACTTCTTGGAGTAATTCCGAATCTTTTTTATATGGCGGGGTATTTATCTCACATAAAAAGAAAAACTCATTTTTTAATTCATTATTTTGCGTTCATATTTTCAATGACAGGTGTCGTTTTATCAAACGAAATACTTCCGTTTTTGTTTTTTTGGGAGCTTATGAGCCTTGCAAGCTGGCAGTTAATTTTAACCGAACCGACTGACGAAGCTATAAAAGCTGCAAGGTTTTACTTTTTTATGACTCATTTCGGATTTGTATTTATTCTGCTTTTCTTTTTAATGCTCGGAGGAGATTCTTTATTTACGAATTTTGAAACTTTAAAAGAGTTAGCGTCTGATTTTAAATACCCTACTTTACTCTTTTTACTCATAACCGTAGGATTTTTAAGCAAAGCAGGAGTTGTCCCACTTCACGTGTGGCTTCCATACGCCCATCCGGCTGCACCTTCTCCAGTATCTGCTCTCATGAGTGGGATTATGCTAAAGATTGCAATTTATGCGTTTTTGAGATTTCTCTTTATTATTCCAAACTGGCAGATTGAATGGGGAGTGATTATTTTAGCATTAGGAGCTATTTCGAGCCTTGTCGGAGTATTGTATGCTATCGCAAGCCATGATATAAAAGCTCTTCTTGCAAACCACTCTATTGAAAATATAGGAATTATCCTTATAGGTATCGGGGTTGGTATGATTTTTACATACCTTAAACTCCCTACTCTTGCAGCATTTGCGTTTATTGCTGCAGTATATCACACGTTAAATCATATGAGTTTTAAATCTCTTCTTTTTATGAGTGCCGGAAGCGTTTTATATGCCACCCAAACAAAACATATAGAAAGCTACGGAGGACTTATAAAACTTATGCCGATTACCGCATTTATGTTTTTAATTGCGGCAATTTCAATCTCAGCCCTTCCTCCTACAAACGGATTTTTGAGTGAGTGGATGATATTCCAATCAATGCTTAGCTCAAGCGGTATTGACAATCTTGTACTAAAACTATCATTTCCTTTTGCAATCTTTGCATTGGCTCTAACCGGTGGACTTGCGATAGCTTGTTTTGTAAAGGCGTTTGGTATTACTTTTTTAGGTCTTGCAAGAAGCGAAAATGCAAAACACGCAAAAGAAGTAAACAAATTAATGCTGACAGGGCAGATTCTTATGGCTGGGGTTGTAATTTCACTTATGCTTTTTATGCCGTTTTTCATAAAAATTATTAACTATTCTTTACCAATTACAGATATTTATCACAAACTTTTTCAAAATATTTGGGTGATGCACTCATTAAATTCAAACGGGGCGGTTGCCCCTCTTTTAATCTTAGCTGGACTTATAATTGTAGTTTTTGCGATATATGCGTTTTATAAATACCTAAATCCAAAAATTAGAATCTATCACACATGGGCTTGTGGATACAATACAAATGCAAAATCTCAATACTCAGCAACAGGTTTTGCAGGACCTATCAGAAGATTTTTTGAATGGCTTTATCGCCCGGAAGTTCATACTCATACTCAAACGATTTCAGGACATAAAACCAAATTTACGTCATCACTTTATGAAGTGCATATAAAGCCACTTTTTGAAAAAAGTTTATACGACAATGTAGTAAAAGGACTGAATTTTCTAAGTTATTTTGTATATAAGCTCTCTCATTTTGAAAGACACAGATATTCAAGCCTTATTTTTATGCTTTTGATATTCGCCCTATTTAGTTTCAGAGTATTTTACAAAGAAATTAGTTGGGGAAATATTGTACTCGAAGTAATTGTAATGTCAATTTTTTATAAATTCCTATTCGGAGAAAACAAATGATAAACTATATCTTGACAATTCTCATTATCTTTTTAATAGCTCCGTTTTTATTAGGGCTTACTAAATCAATAAAAATGTTTATGCTGTTTAAAAAGCCTGTTAGTCCATTTCAGCCGTATATAGATTTTGCAAAACTTATTCATAAAGAGCTTGTTTACGCAAAAGAATCGAGTCAAATAAGCAGAATTGCCGTATTTATGATTTTATCTCCTATTGTAGTGGTTGTATTTTTAATGCCACCGGTTTTTCATGGAAGTTTTTACATCTCATTCATCGACGCATTTACCATTACCGGACTTTTATCTCTTTCAACGTTTTTCTTAATGCTTTTAGGGCTTGACAGTGCAAGTGCGTTCGGAGGAATAGGTAGCAGTAGAGAAGCTTTTATTTCGGCACTTGTTGAACCTGCTATGATTTTAACGATTTTCAGCATTTCACTAATCGGACAAAGTATAGGAATCAGTAAAGCTGTTTTGAACCTGAACGACTATTTTGACATAAACCACGCGGCAAGTTTTGTATTAGCAGCTATTAGCTTTTTTATTATCCTGATTGCGGAAAACGGGAGAATTCCTGTTGACAACCCGGAAACTCATCTTGAGCTTACAATGGTGCATGAAGCTATGATTCTTGAGAGTACAGGTGCCGATTTGGCGTTAATCGAAATGGCAAGTGCTCTTAAATTTGCAATTTTCGCAACTCTTTTTGTTAGTCTCTTCTTACCTTTTGGGGTGAATCTATGCTGGTGCCTGGCTGTTACGGTTTTTATTCTTAAACTTATTTTAGTATCGGTTGCAGTGGCTTTAATTGAAGTGAATACGGCAAAACTAAGACTTTTTAAAGTGCCGAATCTTCTTGGAATTGCGATAATTTTCGGATTTTTATCGCTATTTATCTATTATGTGGTGGGAGAGTAAAATGATAAACGTATTAATAGGCTTTTTTATTGCCGTACTTATTGCTTCGCTTTTTACAAACAGACTCTTTAGACTCTATTTTTGGTACGGACTTAATTCTTTGATTTTAGGAAGTATTGCAATAGTAATCGGAAAATACTTAGGAAGTAAAGAACTGGTAATTATGGGAACACTAACAATAGTTATAAAATTTTTGATTATTCCTTTAGTACTTAAAAAAATAACCGTAAGATTTAAAATCAACAGAGACATAACTCCAATTATAAAAATTCAGTATCTAACGATAATAGTCCCTATTGTTTTGGTGTTTACATATTATCTGATTACGCCTGTTTTAAATTCTTTCACAACACATCCGAATTTTGTGGCAATTTCAATAAGCTCGCTTTTTCTTTCACTTCTTTTAATAATGGAACACAAAAAAATGATTGCAAAAATTATGGGCTTTTTATTTATTGAAAACTCTTTGTTTTTACTCGGAATTGTCGCAACAAACGGAATGCCTTCACTTATTGAACTTGGAGTATTTTTTGATTTGATGATGTTTATTTTAATTATCAACCTACTTTTTAAATATCAAGGAGAATAGATGGAATTTCTTTTTGTGCCTCCGTTAATTGTATTTATTTTAAGTTATTTCAAAATAAGCAGAACCCTAATGGCTTTTATCGCTTCAACAATATTTTTCGGAGTAATCTATACGGTTACCCACCCTTTTATAAACGACTATTTTTATATTGATAAACTTGGAAGTTTTGTTCTTGTTGTATCTTCAATAGTAGCCGTTGCGGTTTTTGCTTCAATGATTTCTTTGCCAGATAGAATCAAACTTAATAAAAAATCAATCAAAAGGTTTTACAGATTCTTTGCGGTTTTTTGGATAGGAATAATTATCTCAATCCTTTCAAACAACATGGGGCTTTACTGGGTTGGGCTTGAATTTGCGACTTTATCAACCGTATATATGATAAAAGTAAAAGTTTCAAAAGAAGCGGACATTGAAGCGTGGAGATATCTGATAGTCGGAGCAATCGCAATTTCGCTTATTCTTTTTGGAATAATTTTAATTTACGCAGCGAGTAAAGATGTTTTGGGCGAAAATGCTATGAACTTTTACTCACTAATTAACAACACTCAAAAAATAAACGATTATCTTTTTGAGCTCGGGTTTATATTCGTAATGATAGGAATGTTTATTAAAATGGGCTTTTTTCCGATGAATTTGTGGCTGGCGGATATTGAAAGAGCATCAGTTTATCAAGTCGGAGCACTCTTTAGCGGTATACTTGAGAGTGCGATAATTTTAGGATTTTTCAGATTTTCAATGATAGAAAAACATATCAATTATTCCCATTTAATCGGAATCGGATACACTTATATCTTAATAACTCTCTTTTTTGTAAGTTTTTTAATCTACAGGGCGAAAGATTTTGTTCGTCTTTTTTCACTTTCCGGAATTGAACATATGAGTTTAATTGCTCTATTTTGGATAAGCGGAGGATATTTTGCGGCACTTCTTCATTTCGCCGCTCATGCTTTTATGAAACCGGGTCTTTTTATAAGCTCACAGATTTTAGAACAAAACAAAAAATATATATTCAAAGGCACATTGAAAAATCTCAATAAATTTGCCGCTTTTATGATTGGTGCTATGTTTTTAGGGGTGATTTCCCTTCCTCCAAGCCCTATGTTTTTCAGTGAAATATACGGATTTAAAGCGATGATTGACATTGCAAAAGATTCAAATTATTTCTTTTTAATGATTGGAGCCGTTTTTATTCTTTTAATACTCCTTAGCATTATATTTTACAGATTCGTTCATATTTATCAAGATATGCAATACATTGGAGATGAAAAAGAAAAAACAGTTTACAAAAGCGAAATAATCGCTATTTTTATCCTTTTTATTTCAACCGCCTTGCTTTTACTTCCACAAAGTTTTGATTTTATTGAAGGGATTATGAAATGAGATTAATTGCCAGATTTGCACTTGATAAGTTAGATAATTTTGAAATAATTGATGTTTATGACAATAAAATCGAACGCCAAAGCGTAGATAAAAAAAACCCGAAAGTTAAATCACTTATGCCAAAATACCCCTCAGCCATCTGGATGGAGAGAAAAATCAAAGACGAATTCGGAATAGAATTTGAAGGGGCGTTTGACAATAGACCTCTTGTAAAGCATGAAAGATTTCCAAAACACATATATCCTTTAAGAAAGGATTTTAATAAAAAAGAGATTGATTTCACGGTATTCACTCCTTATAAATACGAAGAAATCGAAGGAGATAACGTCTTTGTAGTACCTGTGGGACCAATTCATGCAGGAATTATAGAACCCGGACATTTTCAGTTTTCCCAAGCAGGTGAAGAGATACTTCATCTTGAAGTTAGGCACTATTACAAGTACCGCGGAATTGAAAAAATGGTTGAAAACAAAATTCCTCAAGAAATCAAAAAAATAGTTGAAAGAATCAGCGGAAATGAGAGCATTGCCTATCAAATTGCCTTTATGGATATTTTATCTCAGGCAAGTAAAGTAGAAATTCCAAACTCTCTTAAACAAAAATATTTTACCCTGCTTGAACTTGAAAGGATTATCCATCACTTAACTGATTTAGGGTTTATACCAAATGACGCGGGATTTGGTGCTGCACTTGCTTTTATGAGCAAACTTGCTGAAGAAGCAAGAAGAGTTATGGCAAAAATCACGGAACACAGATTCGGATTCGGGGCGATAAAAGAGGAAGTTGAAATTGACTATCAAGAACTTACAAAATTTATGGATTATTTAAAAAAAGAAGTTGAGTTTTTTGAAGACTGGATAAACGATATTGCAAGTTTATGGGATAGATTTAACACCACAGGGGCTTTAAGCAGACAAAAGGCTGTAAAATATGGAGTTGTGGGTGTGGCTGCGAGAGCCAGCGGAATTGAAATTGATGTGAGAAACAATCTTTTTTATAAAAACTTCGGATATAAAATACAGCTTGGAAATAAAGGCGAAGTATCGGATAGATTTAGAGTAAGAATAAAAGAAGTTTTAAATTCAATTGAAATGATTAAAAACTTCAAAACCGATAAAAAAGAAAAACTGATACTTAATAACTTTAAAGACGGAGAATATATGAGTTTTGTGGAAAGTTCTATCGGTGAGCTTTTTATGTATATGAAAATTAAAGAAGGTATAGTCGACAGATTTTACGTACGTGACCCGTCACACATAAATTGGCAGGCGTTTCATACGACAATTTATAAAGATATTATTGCCGATTTTCCGCTTATTAATAAAAGTTTTGATTTAAGTTATGCCGGAAACGATTTGTAAAGGATAAAAATGCTAAGATTCTGGGAAAAGAGAATTAAAACGGGAATAGTTACCGAAAATTTAGAATTTGACAAAGAACTTGAAGAGATTAAAAAACAGATAAAAGACAAAATCAAAAAACACTTTGCAGGAAGCCTTGCGATAAGAATGGTTGATAGCGGAAGCTGTAACGCATGCGAAGCCGAATGCAATGCTTTAAGCAATCCATATTATGATTTAGAGAGACTTGGAATTCATTTCGTAGCAAGCCCGAGACACGCGGACGTTATGTTTTTAAGCGGTGTAATGACTATGAATATGTATCACCACGCAATCGACTGTTACAATCAAATGCCTTCTCCCAAATGGGTAATAGCAATTGGAGATTGTGTAAAAGATTTGGGGATTTTTGAAAAAACATACGCAATAAAAGGAAATGACTTAAAAATAGATTATTTTATTCCGGGATGCCCTCCCAACCCAAAAGATATTATAAAAGGGCTTTTGGAATTTTTAAAAACTCTTGAATAAACTAATCTATAAAAAACTTCTTAATAATATCTTTCGGGATTTTTTTCGGTCTTTGCGTTTTAAAATCGACAAAAACCCATTCGCTAAAGCCGTGGGTAATGAGTTTGTCGTTTTTATAGATTTCATATTTTCTTATTACAAGCAACTTTTTAACCTCATCAATCCATGTTTTCAAAACAAGCTCGTCCCCCTCAAACGCAGGAAGTTTATATTCTATGCAGTGTTTTCTTGCAACCCAGCTGACTCCTTGGGTTTTATAATATTCAACGCCGAAGCCTTCATGAGTTGAATGTTCCATTGCAATATTTATCATCCATTCGAGATATTTTAGGTTATTAACGTGTCCGTTAAAATCGATATCTTCTTTTGATACGACAATTTTTTTTTCGTAAATTTTAGGTTTCATACCGGCCTCTTTTTTAAAAAATTATATTAAATTAAGACCGGTTTTGAAAAATAATACCCTTGCGAATAATCAATTCCAAGCTCGCATACTTTTTGAAAAATCTCCTCCGTCTCTACAAATTCAGCAATCGTTTTTATATTATTTGATTTTGCAAAATCGACAATAGATTTTACGATACTTTGAGAAAATTTATCGTTTGGTAAATCCCTAATAAGTGTTCCGTCAATTTTTAGAAAATCTGGTTGATATTTTTTGAGCCTGATAAAATTCGAATATCCCGTACCGAAATCGTCAATAGCGATTTTAACGCCTAACGATTTTATTTTTTTAATAAATTCTTCAAGTTCTTGAGAATTTCTCGAATTCGCATCTTCCAATAATTCGAAAGTCACCCTACTTGCTATATCAGGATTTTCCTGAAGCAATTTATAAATATAATTTCTCGTGGATGCTTTTTCTATATCTATCTCAGAAATATTTATACTTAGCTCTTTTAATTTTTTTAGTTTTTCAAAGCTTATATTCAAAACTTCATATGTAATTCTTGAATAAAAACTCCCTTTTTTAGCAATATCCAAAAAGACCGCCGGGACTATATAGTTTCCGTCTTTACGGATTCTCACAAGTGTTTCGTATTTTTCTATTTTTTTAGTTTGGTTATTGATTATAGGCTGATATACGCACATAAAAAGTTTTTTATCAAGTGCCTCTTTTATTAAATGTAAAACTTCTAAATTTTGTTTTGAGATTTTTTTCATCTTGGTTTTAAGTCCGGTAGCGACAATAAACGTCCTATGTTCTTGTAAAATTTTTCTAATACCAAGACGAGCGTTTTCATATGCGTCTTTTCCGGTAGCTACACTGATTAAAATAGAGATGTCATAATCCAAACCTTGAATATTAATAGTAGAATTATTAATATGTTTTTGATACTCTCTTAATTTTCTATTAATAGTTTCAAGCGGAATATCGGCAACTTCACCGGCTATTGCAAACTCACCGTTATCAAGATAAAAAATTCTTTTAAAACACGGAGGCATATCGGTTTTTAGAATATCTTCGAATTTTTTCTCAAGTCTTTCGGTAAACTCTTCACCGAAAAGACTTCTTAAGTTTTCAAAATTCTCGATATAAATTTCCGCTACGATAGGATTTTGATGAGTGTTTATGTAATCGAGCAAAAGTCTTCTCGGTTTCATCATATCGTCGATATCATATGCGAGCATTATATATTCTTTTAGCCCGTCATTTTCATAAAAAGGCTTAATAATAGCATTTAGATATTTTATTTCGTCTTTTTTTGTAAAAACTTTCAAAATTCCGTTAAAAATTACGTGCTCTTTTAAAGAGTCGAAATCGACGTTTCCGAAAAATATACTCTCGAAATCTTTATTTTGAATCTCTACGAATTCATATCCCAAAATATTCAAAAGAGCCTGATTTGCATAAGTGATTTTGTGATTTTTGTCTATTTTACAAACGAGTGAAGATTTATCCACTATATCTTGATACTGCTTTAATAACGAATAATATTTTTTTGCATTCGTTTTATTTACATAGTCTTTTATAATTTTTTCAAGTACTGAAATAATCTGTTCCAAATCGATCGGTTTTAAAATAAACCCGTCCACTCCGATTTTTATAGCATCTAAGAAATATTCGGTTTCATTATAAGCTGTTACGACTATGCTATAGACGTTATTATCGATTTTTTTAATTTCTCTTAGCATATCAAGCCCGTTCATCTCGGGCATATTAATATCCGTAATCACTAAATCGAATTTTTCGCTTTTAAATTTTTCAAGTCCCTCTTTTCCGTTAGTCGCAGTTTTCAGGTTTATAAAAAATCTTTTTAATAAATTCGCTATCGTTTTTCGAGCCTCTTCGTTGTCTTCAACAAACAAAACTCTTAATTGTTTGGTTTTTTCGATTATTTTTTCAAAACTCATTTTGCATCCTTACTCAAAACGATTCTAAACACCGCTCCTTCATTATCGTTGTATTGTATAATCTCTCCCCCCAAACGCTTCTCCACAATGTTTTTACTCATATACAACCCAAGACCGGTTCCGTTTTTTTCATTTTTAGTAGTAAAGTACGGCTCGAAAATTTTATCCTTATGTTTTTCATCCACTCCTCCTCCGTTATCTTTGACTTCTATTATACACTTATCGTCATTTTCGAAAATTTCTATAACAATCTTAGGATTATCAATTTTACGCTCGACTAATATATCTTCCGCATTTTTTATCAAATTCAAAAGTACCTGTTTTAATTCGTTAGGATAAATTTTAAGCTTTCTATTACATTTTAGACGATTTATAATTTTTATATTTTTGTTTTTCAGAGATGATGATGCGATATTCAATACTTCTTTTAATATTTCATCTATACTTACCACTCTTTTTTCATTATCTTTTCTATAAAATTTTCTAAAATCATCTATTGTGGAACTGAGATGTTTTATCATTTTTTTGATTGTCTCAAGGTTTTCTTTCGTTTTTTTCGGGTCGTTTTCGTTTAACATCATATCCATTTCCATATCCGCCACAACTCCGCCGATTACATTCAAAGGTTGGCGCCACTGATGAGCTATCATACTAAGAAGCTCCCCCATTAAAGCAAGGCGAGATTGCATAATAAGCTGCCTGTCTTTTTCCCTACTTTTTTCGACCTCTTCTTTTACTCTGCTTTCCAATGTTTTATTTAAAATTTGAAGCTCTTTTAAAAGTTTTTGCATTTTTTTCTGTCTTGAAATATCATAAAGCAAAAAGATAGATAAAATCAAGACCGATAAAAGCAATACCGAAATAAATAAAAACAGCGATTTTTTAAGAATAATCAAATTATTATCAATATATGATAACGGCTCGGTCGAGAAATCTATTACGATTAAATAACTGACTTTCAAATTATTATCCAATACCGGATAAATATAAGTAGTCCATATTCCTTTGATATCTTGTTTGTAATAGATAGGTTTTTTTGTTTTTATAGCTTTTAACCATAAATCTTTTCTTGTAGGCTCGAATCTTTCGTTATAATCGAATCTATCTTTCGGATTGAGACTCCCATCTCCGATAACTCTAAAAAATTTCCCGTCATAATACGCCAAAAAAACGTTTTTAAAATTACTTGTAATATATGAACTCAAATATAAATTCACATCACTTCTTAACAAAGGCTTTTTATTTAAAACAACAAGTAAATCTCCATATTTTAATAACAAATATCTCTCAATATTTCTTGAAAAACTTTTTACTTCTTTTAATAAAAAATCAAACGTATCTTTCGATATTCTTTTTTCAACTTTTTTAAACGTTACGAAAATAATCATACTAAATAAAAACATTATAATAATCAAAAAAACTAAAAAAAACACACTTTTAGAACGTTTTTGACTCATTCCAAAAAGTCCTCGAATTCTTTTGAAATATAAAGATGATATTTTTTAAGTTCGTTTTTTCTAAGCCTTAATTGTGGTCTACCTTTTCTCCAATAAAACGCACCTATTGCGTTTTTATCTTTTTTAAATTCGTAATAATCGAGCAAGAACCTCGGTTTCGTACAATTTTTATCCATATCTCCGATAATAACATCAGCTTTTTTACAACTTTTTACAACTTTTAAAACTTTAGAATGAGCCTCTTTTATATCCCAATTGTTCGTTAATACATAAACTACCGGCTTTTGAAAAAGAGTGGAAAACAATTTTTCAAATAATTCTATTTTCGCTGATGCAAACAACATCACTGCTGAAAAAAACACTATTAATATCTTTTTCAAAACATATACTCCATTGAAAAAATTATACTTCTTTCAATTAAAGGTAAAGAAATCGTATCGATTCGGCCGGTATTTAGATCGATTGTAGGATATCCGTTTTTATATCTTTTATTGAGAATATTTTGAGCTTTAAAAGAAAGGGTAAAATTATCGTTAATATTATACTTCACTCCTCCGTTTAAATCATAACCTCTTTTTGAAGAATCACTGAATTTTGAATATCTAAATATAAGGCTTTCAAAAAAATCGAATTTTCTAACTCTATGAGTATTTAAAAATATGACTCTTATAATTCTATTAATCGGGGCATCTTCTAAAATCATATTACTCGCATCTATTACGAAATCGTTTATAGCACTATAGTTTTTATGATATCTAAGATTAAAAATCTTTAATTTCATAGGTTTTTCAATACTTTTAACCCCATCTCTTGTAAATAATAAATAATTTTCATGTCTTGCATACATATAAATAGTTTCTATACTGTTTGTTAAATTAATATTTTTTTTATATTTGAAAATATATACGTTAGTTTTTTGAGGTTTTACATTTTTCACTTCTCCGAGTAACGTAGAAACAAGATAAGGAGGCACTCCGAATTCGTAATGATAATAAAAAATTTTAAAAATATTATTTTTATCAAATAGATAAGTATTTCCGATTTTGTATTGTTTTAATTTTTCATCTTTAAAGTTGTCGGAATTATAAATTGAATAAGAAGCCCCGAAAGTCAAAATAGAATTTTTAATATATTGGTAATTGTCTTCAAAAAAACCGGTGTAAATATTTTGTCTTTTAAGCCCTTTATAATCAAAATAGTAAGAATTTAATTTTATAGTAGGATAATCCATTTTTTTCAATCTCGCACTGATACCGGTAACGATTTTATTATTATTCAACTCTTTTTTAAAGACACTCTCTAACGTATGAATTTCACCTTTTCCTTTTACAAAAACGTCATACAGAGGAATTTTATATTTCACCGAATAAAAAAGAGGTGCGTCCTTTTCGGAAAAAAGGGATTTATCGGTAGAATAATCAAAAGAATATTTTAAAAACAAATTTTCATTTACTTTATGATCAACCCCCGCATGAAGATATTTGGTAGAAACTAAAGATTTATTAATGTTTCCGTCAATACTTAATCCTAAAAAAGAGTGTTGTTTATAAAAAATTGTACTCAATAAATATCTCGTTTTATCGTTATAAACCGACAAAAGATAATGATAAGCAAGAGAATTTCTATTTAACATTACGTCTTTATAAGGGATTATTTTATGGCCGATATAATCTCGTGAAAAATGAGTATAAACATTGTATTTTCCGGGTTTTGCAAAATCAGCTACTTGAGAATTACTCTTAAAAGTTCCATAACTTGCGGCTATTCTCGTACCTTCGTCTCTTTTTGAGTTTTTGGTATATAACTTTATAATAATATATGCCGGTTCCGGGCTTAACTCGTATGTAGGAGACATATAATAAATCTCTATATGGTCAATAAAACTTAAATCTATTTTCGAATATAAAAATAAAGCGTTGTCGTATTTTGCGGTTGTGAGTTCTTGATTATCGAGAAATATTCTAACTCCCACCGTATTATACGGAATAAAAGCCGAATTCCAAGGGTCCGTTACTGCATATCTGTTTTCGGAATAACCTATAATCGTATGCTTTAAGACGTCTCCTAAATATTTGGCTTGCATCATATCAAGTTGATATCTCGTAATAACGTATGAAATACCCGCACTCTCTTGCATAGTTTTTTTAGATAAATCTTCACTCTTTTCTATTTTATTTAAAAGCATATTTAAATCACCCGCAAATAAAATAGAAAAAAAGAGGAGAAAAGAAACGAACCTCATCACCAACCTCTCGCATACAATCCCGTAATCGAAGCTTTCGCTATTGCGTGTTGCTCGATAGCTTTTGCGATTATTTGAGGATTGGTTTCTCTTTTTACTTTAAACCCTGCAACGTTCAAAGCATATACGGTTATTATGTATCTGTGAGGAGGTCCCGGAGGCGGGCAAGGACCACCGTATCCTATCTCTCCGTAATCGTTTATAGTCTGATATCCCAAATCGAAATATTCGCTAACGGGACTTCCGGCATTTTCCGGAAACTCGGTAATGTTAGCGGGAATATTTATCACAACCCAATGCCACCATCCGTGACCTGTAGGTGCATCAGGATCGAACATCGTTATTGCAAATGATTTAGTCTCCTTAGGAGCGTCTTTCCATATAAGCGTAGGTGATATGTTTTCTCCACCACACGCAGGATACACGTGTTTTAGTGATATTTTCTCCTTAAAATCAGGAGAATATAAAGTAAATGCCATACTCATAACAACCCCTCCGATCAAAAGTAACAGTTTTTTCATCCCCTTCCCCTTTTCCTAACCTTTTAATTATATCACGTTATTATGACATTAATTTGTCAATAATTTTTATTGTTATATAAATATCGTCAAACTTTCACCTTACTTAACATAAAACATAAAGAACTATTTTTTGATAAAATTGCATTAAAAAGGACATTTATGTTAAAGCCTTTGTTGATTGAAATCGGAGTTGAAGAATTACCTGCAATTCCATTATTAAAAGAACTGCCTAATATAGAAAAAAAATGGCTCTCTATTTTGGAAGAATATAATCTAAAAACAAATTTTTCGTTTTACTACACACCAAGAAGACTCGTACTTTGGCACAGAGAATTTCCTACAAAACAGCCTGATGAAACAAAAGAGATTTGGGGAGCCCCAAAAGCGATAGTCGAAAAAAACCCTAAAGCTTTAGAAGGTTTTGCAAAAAAAGTCGGAATCGATCCGAAAGAAGTAGAATACAAAACAAAAGGTAATCAAGAGTTTTTATATTACAAAACAGAAATAAAAGGAAAAGAGGCAAAAGAACTACTCCCGAAAATGATTACCAAATGGCTAAAAAGCTTAAGTTTCGGAAAAACTATGAAATGGGGAACTTGCCAAGAAGAGTTTATCCGCCCTATTCGCTGGATTGTTTGTATGATGGAAGACGAGGCTATTACTTTTAATTCTTTTTGTGTAACTTCAAGCAACTTTACAATGCCGCATAGAGTTTTTAAAGAGCCTATTTATCTTGACTTTGTCGGGAATTATTTCTGTCAGCTTGATAAAAAAGGGGTAATTTTATATCAAGACGAAAGAAAAAATAAAATACTAAAAGAGATAGAAAATATAGAAAAACAAAACGGCGTTAAAGTTGAGATTGATGAAGATTTGCTCGCCGAAATCGTAGCGATTACAGAATATCCTACCGCACTTCTTGGAAAATTCGACGAAGAGTTTTTAGAACTGCCTCCTGAAGTAATTATTACAAGTATGAAAGAGCACCAAAGATACTTCCCGGTTTATAAAGACGGAAAACTCACAAACGCTTTTATCGTAGTTAGCAACGCTTATACGGATGATTTTTCAAAAATTATTAAAGGAAACGAAAAAGTACTTAGAGCAAGACTTAGTGACGCTCTTTTCTTCTGGCACAACGACCTTAAAAACGGCTTAAGTATAGAGGGACTAAAAGATATCGTCTATATGGACGAACTCGGCAGCGTATACGATAAAGTAAAAAGAGAAGAAAAAGTAGCCGAGTTTCTTGCAAAAGAGTTTAATATAGACCAAAATGCCGTAAATCAAGCTGTAAATCTCGCAAAAGCCGACCTATTAACGGAAATGGTTTATGAATTTACGGAACTTCAAGGTATTATGGGGTATTATTACGCACTAAAAGCTGGAATTGACGAAAAAATAGCCATGGCTATAAAAGAGCAATATACCGACACCGCTTCAAATGAAATTTCGGCAATCTTAAATATCGCAAGAAATCTTGATACTTTAATGTCGTTATTTAGTATCGGTAAAATCCCAAAAGGTAACAAAGACCCGTTCGGACTCAGACGTGCCGCAAATCATATAATTAAAATTGCAATTGAAAATAATATTCCTCTTGATATTAAAAAAGCTATTCAAAACTTAAAACAAAACTACAAAAATTTCGATACGAACGCTCTTATCGAATTTATTTTTGAAAGACTTTATAAATTCTACAACGTAAACCCGTCGGTAATTAGAGCGGTACTTGCTACGGGTGAGAGTAACTTGCTTGAAATCGATAAAAAAATAAAACTTCTAAACGAAGTGGTTGAAAGTGAAGATTTTAAAGAACTTGCAACAACATTTAAAAGAGTAGCCAACATCGTAAAAGATTTTGATTTGAATACGATAAAAGTGGATGAAAGTCTTTTTGAAAAAGATGAAGAAAAAGAGCTTTATAATGAGTTTTTAAAAGTAAAAAATATAAAAAATTTAGAAGAAAAACTCGACTTTTTAATCTCTCTTAAACCTTTAATTGATAAATTTTTCGATAACGTAATGGTAAATGTAGAAGACGAAAAAATCAGACACAACAGAAAAAGTCTCATCGCTTCCATTTACAAAGAATTCTTAGACATCGCCGACATTAAAGAGATAACTATTTAGGAGAGTAGATGAAAATAATAATTAACGGACACGAAAAAGAGATATCAAAAGGCACTACTATAAAAAAACTTTTGGAAGATTTGAAAGTTTTGGATAAAACTATGGCGGTTGCCGTAAATATGAAAATCGTAAAAAAAGACGATTGGGACAAATACGAATTAAAAGAAAACGATAAAGTAGAAGCTTTGAATTTCGTAGGAGGAGGATAATTTCCTTCTTTTTTAACTTTCCAAAACTCCAATTTTATTTTTTATACTCTTTCAAAAAAACTACCTATAAATTCATTAAAAACACTAAAAAATATACAATAACTACCTCAATAACTTACAATTTTACCGCACAAACATATCAAACATAAAATATATTTTTCAAAAATAAAAAAAACTAAAAAACAATAACTCTAAAAGCTTAACTTAATTAATGCCCTTTAGTGTCAGTCACTTATAATAAAACGAAAAAACGGAGGGTCTTAGTGACCGCATCCGCAGCTACCGCTTCCGCAATGTCCGCCGTGAGCTTGCGCTCCAACTTGCCCTGTTAAAGCTTCTTCAGGTGTAGCTTCTCTTTTTGTTACGACTTTTACATCAAAAGTCAAATCTTCTCCGGCTAACGGATGATTGTAATCAATCGTAACTTCTTGATCGTTAAAATCTTTTACAGTTACAGCTACCATTTGTCCGTCCGGAGTTTGACCGTAAAGAGTCATTCCTTTTTCAAGTTCGATACCTTCGAATTGATCTCTTGGTAGAGTTTGAACCATATCTTCTCTATATTCTCCGTATGCTTCAGCTGCAGGTACTGTAACAGTTTTTTCTTCTCCAACTTCCATTTTTTCAACTTCTTTTTCAAGACCAGGAATAATTTGACCTTTTCCTGCTACAAATTCAAGAGGAGCTTGTCCTACGTTGCTATCTACAACTTCACCTTTTGAGTTTTTTACTGTGTATTCAATTCCATATACAGTTGCCATTGTAATCCTTCAATTTTTTTATTATAAGTAATTATTATAACAAATTATTTTAGTTTTTCCAACTCTTTTTTTGCTAAAGCGGCATACTTCGATTTTGGAAAATCGTGAATTAATTTTTGCAATGTAAGTTTTGCGGCTTGATTATTACCCAATTTTTCGAAAGATATTGCAGTATGATAGAGTAACTTATCGGTAAAAGAAGTTTTTTTAGGATAAAACTCCACACTTTTTTTATAGTATCCTAACGCTATATCGTATTGATGTTTTTTAAATGCGATTTCGCCTAAATAATAAGCACTTGTTGCCGGCAAGTATTTTTTAGACAGCGTATATAAAAATAACTCTTTCGCTTTATCAAGTTTACCTGCAAAAAAATAAGCTTTTGCTTTTTTCATTGCTTCTTTAGGAGTTATTTGCTGTTGTTTGAGTTCAGTTATTAAAATATTTATACTATTTTTAAGACTTTCAATGTTTTGATTTTGTACTCTTTGTACTCTTATAATCTCTTTTAAAGTCGCTTGAATAGCCGTCACGTTGTTTTCAAGAGAGGCTACTTTTTGTTTTAAAATTTCTATATCGCTTTTCGTTTGATTTACATCTCTTTTTAAGTTTGCTATATCGTTTTGAGCCGTATTAACTTCATCGAGTAAAGTATTAAAACCTTGAAGCTTATCATTTAAATTATTTATTGTTTCGTCATAACTCACCAATTTATACGTAATTTTATTGATTGATTTTTCAAGAGAATCGACTTTTGTTTGTAATTTTTGGATATTTTCTCTGTTTTGTAAAATCGCCTTTTCTTGAGGAGTTAATAAATTAGCATTTTGAGGTGTAATTTTTACATCGAACGGATTTACTTCCGCAAGTAAAAATAACGGCAAGAAAAAAAGAAGTTTTTTCATACAATTCCTTTTTTAAGGAATTGTATCTAAATTATGGAAGATATGTAAAATTATCTCTTCTATTTTTTCTCCAGCACCATTTAGCATGAGCCGTACATACAGGATTTAGCTCGCCATAACTGATTACAGTAAGTTTTTTAGGGTCAACACCAAGTTTGATAAGTGCGTTTTTAACACTATTCGCTCTTTTTAGTCCAAGAGCGTAGTTATACTCTTCAGTACCCCACTCGTCACAGTTTCCTTCGATTCTCACTGTATAATTACTTGGATTTTCTTTGATTAATTTTGCAAGCTCTTCAACTTTAGGCCATTGATCTTGTCTGATATTATATTTATCAAAATCAAAATATATTACGATACTTGCAAGTTTTTTTGCAAATTGTTGATTGTTTTGAGTAACGCTTACGTTCATTCCTTGAAGATTTTGTTCTTCAACTTTTGCATTTTCAGTATTCACGCTCTCCGCCGGATTTGCCGCAGTTTGATTTTCAGTCGTTTGTGTTTGAGTCGCAGTTTGGTTTGTTTCAGTCGCGTTTTGAAGTGTAGGTTGTTTACTACATCCAGCAAAGAAAAATGCCAGAGCTACACCACCGATTAAAAGTGTTCTTTTCATTTGTTTCTCCTTTTTTTAGTTTACCAATCGAATGATTGTAATATTTTCGGTAACGGATAATAGAAAACTTTGTTTTCATTTAAACGTATTATACCAATTTTACTCGAAAAATTCTCTCTTTTTATAAACATAATCGAACTTCCGTCAACAGAAAAGTTAGGAAACATATTCTGTCCGCCGAAAGTCAGTCTCTTTAGAGAATCGTCATCTTTATTTAGTAAAAATAGGTTGAACGTATTCGGCTTAAATGCATTGTCAGTTTCTCTCGTACTTACAACCAAAAAGTTTTTATAAGCATCCACACCCACCTGATTTTTACCGTGATATAATACTCTTGTTATGTTACCTGATTGTAAATCTTTTGAAAACACATACGGCACTCCGTATCTGTCCGATACGAATACTATTTTATCGTCACCCCAAAATTTTCCGTTTACGTCAATACCGGGATAAGAAGTAATTTGCGTCAAATTTTTCGTATTCGGATCAAACATATAAACGTCCGGCTGACCGTTCGGAGCCATGGTTACTAAAAGTTTTCCGTCTTTTACATCGGAAACAATCAACAAACCTTGAGAAGAAAGTATTTTTTCTTTTTTCCCTGTATAAATATTGTATTTGTATAAATCTGCTTTTCTTTGAAGTTTAGTATAATAAATGGTAGTTTGTTTTTCATCCGCCCATTTAGGGAAAATATTAAGTCCTCCACTAATTAAGCGTCTTTTATACGAAAGAGTATAATCAGATAAATAAATTGCAGACTCTTTCGGCGCTACAAGAATAGAATAGATAACTTTTCTAATCAAAAATTTCGCACTTGGCAAATGAAAATATTCGTTTATATCATATACAGCTTTATGAACCAAAAAAGGGAAAAACGCATAAGTATTCGACTTATAAATTCTTGTAAGAACTACGTTGTTATTTTTTATGTACTTTACAGTTAACGTTTTTTTAGCTTTGTTATATGTAAAATTGAATTTCATATTCGCATTTGTAGCATTCGCGTCGTTATAAGTATATTGGAAATGATCCAAAACTTTCATATCCATATCAAGAATTTTTTTAACTTGAGTAGGACCGATATAATTAATTACGATTTTAGGTTTGTTTTCAAGATATTTCGTAATTACAATCTCTTTTGCGAACAAAAAACTCATAAACGCAAAAAGAGCTATTAATGTTTTTTTCATTTGTTTACCTTTGTTTGGAATAATATATTAAGATTAAAATTTTTATCGAAATTCAAACTTTCAATCTTTTTTAACAATTCTTGTTGTTTTGCTTCGTCCAAATTGGACTCTAAAATGACGGCACTCACTTTTCCGTTTTGAGATATTACGTTTATTTTAGCATATTCTCCCGGAATATCAGAAATTTCGTACCAAATTTGACCGATTTTGTTTATGATTTCGTTTATTTTCTCTTGTTTTATATTGCTATTATTGCTACTTATCGTTACGTCAACGTTAAGGGTTTTAATTTTATTCAAATCTTTTTCTATTCTTTGAAGACCCTTAAACCTACTCATTTCAAGTGTTTTTTTAAAATTGAGCGGCTTAGTAGGTACGTTTGCTTTTACATTTTTAAAAATATCGTTAAAATCTACGTTTCCGCCTTTAGTCATAGCACTTTTACTACCTTTTTTCACAACTTTTTTAGGCGGTTTTTTAACTTCCACTTTTTTTACGGCAGGTTTTTTGATAGTGTTTTTAATCGTGCGTTTTTTTGTTCGGATGTTGGGTTTATAATTATTAACAATCGCCGTATGTATTAACACCTCTTCTTTTTTTTCTTTTTTCGGAATTAAAACGAAATATAAAAAAGCAAGAATAGCAATATAAATGATAAGAGAAAGGAAAAAAGAGATTATCACCCTCATTTTGTAAGTAGCCCTATTTGCCTAAATCCTGTTTTTACGACACCCGCATATACTTTCATAAACATATCGTATTTGATGTCTTTGTCAGCTGCGATATACACAAGTGCGTTTTTATTGAAATTGCCGTATTTTAAATTGAAATTTTCAAGAAAATCTTTAAGTTGAAATTGCTCACCGTTTACTAAAACCGTTCCGTCTTTTTTTATTACGATATTAATAGTAGCTTTTTTTGTTGCAGGAGTCGTTTTGCTTCCTTGCGGCAAATTAACGCTTTTTTCTTGATAAGTAGTTACGGTTACCGAAACCATAAGAATCGCCAACAACACGAGCATAATATCTACAAATGGGGTTATGTTTAATTCAGGCTTTCTCATTTGCTTAAATATACGTCCCTTTGCATTTTTAAAGTTGCAAGCAAATCTTCAACTTTTTTTGCAAGTATTTGATGAAAAGTATACGCAGGTACGGCTGCTAATATACCAACGGCTGTTGCAATTAAAGCATCGGCAATAGCTGGAGCTATCATATTAATTGTAGTAACACTTTGCATTCCGGCAAAGGCTGTCAAAATACCTACAACCGTTCCGAATAATCCGATAAACGGAGAAGTAGATGCAACAATACTTAAAAAAGTAAGTCCGTTTGTAGCTTTTTTCTTTGCTGCCTGAATACACGCATCAAAACTATATTTATTTATAACAGTCGATTTTTCAATACAAGGTTTCATAGACGAATCGATAGGAAACATGTTTGAAGTCAGCAAGGTTTCCAATGCTCTTTCTTCTTTTTTTATCCAAGAAGAAATAGAAAAGTATTTGTAAAAGAAAACAAAAAAAACGAAAAAAAGATATATTCCGAGCCAACCCAAAACGACGATATTAATCGGGTTAGCTAAGAATTTAGATATTTCTGGCAGCACTTTCTATCTTTGCTTCTACTGTTGCTACAAGAGCATCAGAATCCATAGCGTCTTTAAGAAGCTGTTTAGCTTTTTCGATAGATTTTGCAATCTCGCTCTCGCTTGCACCGCTTACAGGTACCGCACCGTCAACAAGAACGTTAATGTGGTCAGGAGTCACTTCAACATATCCCCAGTTAATTGCAATCACTTCTTCTTTACCGTTTTCTTTTTTGATAGTAATCAATCCCGGATTCAGTGTAGTAACCAAAGGAGCATGACCCTCAAGGACACCGAACTCACCTTCGATGCCCGGGAAAGTCGCTTCTTTGATTTCACCGGTATAAATTCTACCAAGAGGTGTTACGATATCAATTTTCATAGCTTACCTTTAGCCTTTAGCTTGCATTTTTTTAGCTTTTTCAATAGCTTCGTCTAAATCACCTACCATGTAGAATGCATTTTCTGGTAAATCGTCAACTTTACCTTCAAGAATAGCTTCAAAACCTTCGATAGTTTTTTCAAGCTCTACATATCTTCCGTCCGCACCTGTAAATACTTTCGCTACGAAGAACGGTTGAGATAAGAATTTCTCAATTTTTCTCGCTCTTGCAACGATTTGTTTATCTTCTTCGCTAAGTTCGTCCATACCAAGAATTGCAATAATATCTTGTAGGTCTTTATATTTTTGTAATACTTCTTGAACACCTCTTGCAACTCTGTAGTGTCTTTCACCTACGATTTGAGGGTCAAGAATTCTACTTGTTGAATCAAGTGGGTCTACCGCCGGGTAAATACCTTTTTCTGCAATTTTTCTGTTAAGAACCGTAGTCGCATCTAAGTGTGCGAAAACGCTTGCCGGTGCCGGGTCTGTTAAGTCGTCCGCAGGTACGTATACCGCTTGGATTGACGTAATAGAACCTTTTTTAGTTGATGTAATTCTCTCTTGTAATTTACCCATTTCAGTTGCTAATGTTGGTTGATAACCAACCGCACTTGGAATTCTTCCAAGAAGTGCTGACATTTCCGCACCTGCTTGCGCAAATCTGAAGATGTTGTCGATAAACATCAATACGTCTCTGTTTTCAACATCTCTGAAATACTCAGCCATTGTAAGACCTGTCATAGCAACCCTGTTTCTACATCCAGGAGGCTCGTTCATTTGTCCGTAGCACAGTGCAACTTTATCAAGAACTCCCGATTCTTTCATTTCGTGATAAAGGTCGTTACCTTCCCTTGTTCTTTCACCAACACCTGCAAATACGGAATAACCGCTGTGTTTATATGCAACGTTGTGGATAAGCTCCATAATAATAACCGTTTTACCAACACCTGCACCACCGAATAGACCTGTTTTACCACCTTTCATATAAGGACATAGAAGGTCTACTACTTTGATACCGGTTTCGAAAATTTCCATTTTTGTCGATTGCTCTTCAAATGGTGGCGGGTCTCTATGGATTGACCATCTCGGAACATCGGCAGGAATAGGCTCACCACCGTCGATTACGTCACCTGTTACGTTGAAAATTCTTCCAAGTACAGCTTCACCTACCGGTACGCTGATAGGTTTACCTGTTGCAACAACTTTAGTACCTCTTTTAAGACCGTCAGTTAGGTCCATTGCGATTGTTCTTACGATGTTATCACCAATTTGAGCCGCAACCTCAAGAACAACTTTCATTTTTTTACCGTTTGCTTCAAACTCTACAATAAGTGCTTCGTTAATTTCAGGAACTTTATCAGTGTCGAATTCAACATCGATTACAGGTCCTAAAACTTGTATTACTTTACCTTCCATTTTACTCCTTTATGATTTCTTCATTGCTTCCATAGCTGTAACGATTTCGATTAATTCTCTTGTTACGTTTTCTTGTCTTACTTTGTTGAATTGTAATGTTAATTGTTTAACCATTTCTTGTGCGTTGTTTGTCGCCGCATCCATCGCTTGCATTCTCGCACTATGCTCACCAGCAAGTGAATCAAGCAATGTATAATACATTGTATATTCAAGATATTTTTTAACTAAACTTTCTAAAATTGTTTCATAATCGTCAGTTGGTTCAACTTCCAAAAATTCTTGAGAATTTTCTTCAACCACGTCAATCGGTAAAAGTTCGTTAACATGAACTTCTTGTACCAGTTTATTAACGTATCCGTTGTGTACTACGATAATATTATCAATTTCTTCATTTACAAAGTCGTTATATGATTTTTCGATAACTTCCGCCGCTTTTTCATAATTCGGCGCAGAGCTTAACCCTTCGATTTGCTCATACATTTCAATACCGGCAAATCTAAAATATTCGATAGCTTTTTTACCGATAACTTTTAGTCTAACTTTTACTTTTTTCTCTTTTAGTTCTTCAATTTTAGCTAATGTAGCTTTAATAGTATTGATATTAAATCCGCCGCAAAGACCTTTGTCGGCAGTTACAACAATTAAATCTACTTTTTCATGTTTTTCGATATGTGCGAACGCTCTTAATGTAATAGAATCTTTAATCGACGTAAGTTTTGCAGAAATCTCTTTCATAACTTCGTCAATTTTTTTAGCGTATTCTCTTGACATTAAAAGAGCTTCTTCAGCACGTTTCAACTTCGCAGTTGAAACGAGCTTCATCGCTCTTGTTGTTTTTTGCGTATTTTTAACGCTGTTTATTTTGTTTTTTAGTTCTTTTAGAGTTGCCATTTTTATTATCCTTCTGGATTAAACTGAGCCTTAAACTCTTCTAATGCTTTTTTAAGTAACTCTTCTGTTTCTTCGTCAATTTTTTTCTTAGTTCTGATGTTTTCGAAAATTTGCGGATATTTAGTTTCGATAAACGGATATAAATCGTCTTCGAATTTTCTAACCGCTTTTACAGGAATATCGTCTAAGTATCCTTTTGTACCTGCATAAATAATAACTACTTGTTTTTCAACAGGTAAAGGTTGATGAGCAGGTTGTTTTAGAACTTCAACAAGTCTTTGTCCTCTTTCAAGTTGTTTTCTACTTGCTTCGTCAAGGTCGCTTGCAAATTGTGCGAACGCTTCAAGTTCTCTATATTGTGCAAGTTCAAGTCTTAGTGTACCCGCTACTTGTTTCATAGCTTTGATTTGAGCTGCACCACCAACCCTTGATACTGAAAGACCTACGTTAATTGCCGGTCTGATACCTTTGTTGAAAAGGTTTGTTTCAAGGAAAATTTGTCCGTCTGTAATTGAAATTACGTTTGTCGGAATATAAGCTGCTACGTCACCACCTTTTGTTTCGATAATTGGTAGAGCCGTTAAACTTCCCGCACCAAGTTCGTCGTTAAGTTTTGCCGCTCTTTCAAGTAATCTACTGTGTAGGTAGAATACGTCACCAGGATATGCTTCTCTTCCCGGAGGTCTTCTTAGAAGAAGTGACATTTCTCTGTATGCATCAGCGTGTTTACTTAAATCATCGTAAACGATAAGAGCGTGTCTTCCGTTATCTCTGAAGTATTCACCCATAGTAACACCAGCATATGGCGCTAAGAATTTAAGTGATGCCGCATCAGCCGCACCTGCGTTTACAACGATTGTATAATCCATTGCTCCGTGTTCTTCAAGAGTTCTTACGATATTCGCAACAGTTGATTGTTTTTGACCTACAGCTACGTAGATACAAATTACGTCTTGACCTTTTTGGTTAAGAATAGTATCGATAGCAACAGTAGTTTTACCTGTTTGTCTATCCCCGATGATAAGCTCTCTTTGCCCTCTACCGATCGGAACAAGCGCGTCGATAGCTTTGATACCTGTTTGAAGAGGCTCATGAACTGATTTTCTCGCCATAATTCCAGGAGCTTTTTCTTCTACGTATCTATATTCAGTAGCTTCGATAGGACCTTTACCGTCAATTGGTTCACCAAGTGCGTTTACAACTCTTCCGATAAGAGCTTCACCTACAGGTACCGAAATTAATCTTCCGAGTCTTTTTACAGAGCTTCCTTCAGTAATTTCAGTCCCTTTACCAAGTACAACCACACCTACGTTGTCAGTTTCAAGGTTGAATACAAGACCTTTTTCACCTGTTTCGAATTCAACCATTTCACCAGCCATTGCGTTTGTTAGACCATAAACCTTAGCTATACCGTCTGCTGAATAGATAACTTTCCCAACTTCTTCAACATCTACTTTTAGTTCGAAGTTTTCTATTCTCTCTTTTATAATCGAAGTGATTTCCTGTACCACTTATACTCCTTTCGTTTAGATTGCTTTTAGTATTTTATTAAGTAATTCTTGTTTAACTCTGTCTTCAACGATTGAAACTTCAACATTAAGCACGTCTACAAAAACTTTGATACCGTTTAGTTCGCTCTCCTTTAATTGAAGTTTGATATTCGCACCGAATTTCTCAGATAATTTTTTCTCGATAGCTTTAAGAGTTTCTTCGGAAACTTTCCCTTCCACTCTACCCGCATACGTTTTGAAAAGGTTTGATACTTTTTCATACAAACTTTGATGAATTTCTTTGATTAAATCCATTCTTTTATTTTCAAGCAGAATTCTAATAAAATTTAAGAATTTTTCATTATTGCATTCGGCAATTTCAGATAAAATTTTCACTTTTTCATCTACGCTTAAAAGCGGAGATTTAACAATAAGAATGAATTTTTCATCTTTTGCAACCAACGCAAGTCTTGCGATAGCTTCATATACCTTTACAACTTCGTCTTCGTTTAAGCTTGCCATTAAGGCTTTAGTATATTTTTCAACTACCATTATGCTGCCTTTAATACAAGTTTTGCTGCATCTTCACTTGTGATATGTACTTCTTTGAAGATTTCTTCCATATATTCTTTAACAGCTTCTTGTTTTGTTTTTTTGATTTCGTTTTGTTTGAACTCTTCGAAATGTCTCTCAAGCATTGCAATTTCTTCTTCAAGCTGAGTTTTGATTTTTTTCTCGATAAGCTCAGCTTCTTTTTTCGCAGTTTCTACAATTTCGTGAGCCATTTGTTTAGCTTCGTTAACTTGCGCTTTTAAAGCTTCTTTTTTAGCTTTAGATTCTTTTAGTTTTTCTTCTATTTCTTGGAATCTTTTAGCAATTCTCTCTTTTCTTTCGGCAAAAAATCTTTTTGCTTTATCTCCTACCAAATACCATAAAATAGCTACGAAAATTAAGAAGTTAATAGTTCTTGGAATAATATCTGTATGTCCTCCGCCCATAGCTTCGCTTGCAAAAACGAAACTACTAAGAACCGCACCTAAAAGCATCAGTTTTTTCATGCTGCATTCCTTATTTTGTTTTCGATTAGAGATTTCACTTCTTCTTTATCTTTAAGAAGCTCTTTTAAAATCTCTTCTTTTTGCTTTTTAAGTTCAAGTTTTAAAGATTCTTTCGCATCTTCGATTTCTCTAACTTTTACAGCTTTGATTCTTTCAGCTTCTTCAGTAGCTTTTTTTCTTGCTTCATCAACGATTCTTCTCGCATCGTCTCTTGCAAGCTGAAGAATTGTCTGAATCTCTTCTTCAAGTTCTTTTGTCTCTTCAGAATTTTTGTTAATCATTTCAAGTTCAGCTTTTAATTTAGCTTCTCTTTCGTCCATAAATTTAACTAACGGATCGAAAAGCCACATTTTCAAAAGCACCATCGTAATCAAAAATATACCGGCCTCTATCAGCATTACGCCAAGGTTAAGGTCTAACATCAATGCTCCTTTTTGTGAAATTTTAACATAAAATTAATTTATATTACCTAAAAGTTTTTTTAAATTTTCAAAATCTGTTTCATTTCTTAACTTCAACTTGATATAATCTTTGCCTATTTCAGTTTTCAGACCCATTTTTTTCAAATTATAAGCAATTTCGATAAGTTCTTCATTTAATTCTTCGTTGTCGTTTTTTTCTTTTTGATTTTTATTTTTTAATTTTTTGACAAATTTTTCGGTATCTCTTACGTTCCATGAATTATCTACGATTTTTTTAACTACTTCATTTATCTCTTGTTCATCAAGCCCGCTTAACACTTTTGCGTGTCCGAGGGTGATTTTATTTTGCTTTAGGTTTTCTTTTACGATTTCAGGCATACTTAAGATTCTAAGAATATTAGTAACATAGCTTCTGCTTTTACCGATACTTTTTGCAAGCTCTTCATGAGTAAACCCGTGTTCTTTTATCAAACTTTCAAGAGAATACGCAATTTCCACAGGGTTTAAATCTTCTCTTTGAATGTTTTCAATAAGAGCGTATTCTCTTAAATCTTCTTTCGAATAAGGAGCGACTATCGCTTTAATTTTCGTTTTTCCGAGTTTTTTACTTGCTCTAAGCCTTCTCTCACCTGCAACAAGAATATATTTATCATCTTCTTTTATAACGATTACAGGTTGTAAAAGTCCGTGTTTTTTTATAGAACTCGCAAGCTCTTCGATAGACTCCTCACTAAATTCGCGTCTTGGCTGATATGGATTGGGAATAATTTTTTCGATATCTATTTCATTAACTCCGCTTTCTGGAAGCTCTTTTAAATATCCCGCTTCGGCATCTTCCAAAATAGCTCCAAGACCTCTACCAAGTCTTTTCATTCGTTACTCTCCAATATTTTTTTAGCAAGCATCTCATAAGCTACGGCACCTTTGCTTTTTATATCGTAAAGAATTATAGGTTTTCCGAAACTCGGAGCTTCGGCTAAACGTACGTTTCTTGGAATAACTAAGATATTTTCTTTATTATCCTTATCGAAAATAAACATTTTATCTCTAAAAAACCTTCTAAGCTCCGCTAAAACGTGTTTTGAGAGGTTGTTTTGAGAAGAATACATAGTAGGAAGCACGCCTTTGATTTTGAGTTTCGGGTTTTTTTCTCTTTTTAGAAGTTTGATAGTATTAAGAAGCTGGCTTAATCCTTCAAGTGCGAAAAATTCCGTCTGAACGGGAATAATTACGCTATCGCTCGCATTTAGGGCATTGATAGTAATAAGCCCTAAAGTAGGAGGAGTGTCGATAATGATGTAGTCATAATCTTTTTTCAGCTCTTTGATTCTCTTTTTTAATATCATCTCTTTATCGTCAAATTCTTCAAACTCCCTCTCAATCCCGACAAGACCGATATTCGAAGGAATAATATCAAGAGTCGGAAGCGTAGTGTTTAAAATTACTTCGTTAATGTTTTTGCTACCTATTAATACGTGATAAAGATTGTATTCGTAATCGTTTTTATAAAAACCTAATGATGAAGTCGCATTTGCCTGCGGGTCCGCGTCTATTAACAACACTTTCTTATCGGCTATTGCAAGTGACGCCGCTAAGTTCACCGCAGTAGTGGTCTTTCCAACCCCGCCTTTTTGATTTGCTACCGAAATTATCTCAATCATCGTCTTGAATACACCTTTTTATTATTTTTTATAATGGCACCGTCATCCGATAAATCGCCCTCAATACCGAAAAAATCTTTTGTAAGTTCAAATTCTCTTTTGTATTCGTCGATTATCATTTCCCAAGAAGGCTTAGTTTGTAAAGTCTCGAAATATTCTTTTAGAATTTTATCATTTTTTATTTTTATATCCAAACTCTCAAATTCGCCGACGTTTTTTTGAGTATTCAACCCTATACCGCAAACTATATGATTTTCTACAATTTGAGTCAAAACGCCACCGATTTTTTTACTTAAATAGATATCGTTAGGCCATTTTAAAACGGCCTTGCTTCCTAAATTATTGAGTGTTTTTTTAAAAATAAATCCGAAATATATAGAAAGACTCTGAATCGGTACGAAACTAAATTCGTTTTTTAAATAAGCAAAAGAGAAAAAAAGATTTCCCCTCTCCCCTATCCAGCTATTGCCTCTTGTTCCGATTCCTGCGGTTTGATATTCGCTCCACACGCAAACGGGAGGTTTAATAACCGAATTTTTGAGGGCTTTTAAAAGATATTTTTGAGTCGAATCCACCTCTTTTAAATAGATAAATCTCATTGCTCTTCAAATTTTTTCACTTCTACAAAAAGTTTTTTTCCGTCATCGGTTTTTTGAACGATATAATTAATATTTGCCGTAATATTGTAATCTTTGAATTTATAAACCGCCGTTGCAGAACAGGTCACTTTTTGAATTTCTTTGTTTTTCGAATCGGTTCTGATATCTTTTAATTCGAAATCTACGTTTTTATATTTTTCTTTATAGTTTTCTATCATTTTTTTAATTTTAGGATTTTCTCCTGCTGCCGCAAGTCCCATAGTCATCGTTAATTTCGCCATTGCAAAACTCATAGGCGTTATAGGTTTATTATCTTTTTTCAAAACATCATAAGCCATCATATCTATAATCACGTTTCCTTGCGTAGCGTTTTTCACCATCTCTTTTACCTGAGAATCGCTACAACTTACATCATTGTTAAAACAACCGCTAAAAAACAGCGAAGTTCCTAAAACAGCACCTAAAAATAACTTTTTCATCCTTAATCCTTTAATTTAAAATATTATCACCGGTTTTTAATCTTTTTCCGTTTACGAAATCTACTGCTTTTACCTCTTTTTTTCCGGGTGCTTGTACTTTTATAAGTTTTATTTTACCTTTTTCGCACCCTACCACCACTCCGTCGTTTATTTCTAAAATTTCACCCGGAGTGTTTGAAGAATCGGTATCTAAAAGAATCATTTCGTTTATTTTGAATTTTTCAGTGAAAATTCCCGGCCACGGCATAAAAGCTCTATATTTTCTATCGATAATTTCGGCACTTTTAAAATCTACAAGTCCGTCTTGTTTTTTTATTTTCGGAGAGTACGTTGCGAAAATATCGTTTTGTTTTAGGGGTTTTATTTTTTTAAAGTTTTCAATCGTATAAATAATTTGTTTTGCCGCAATATCCGCAAGTTCATCAAACAAATCGATACTTGTTTTTCTGCCTACTTCCGTATAGTCCCAACACAAAATATCTCCGGTATCAAGTCCTTCGTCCATAAGCATAGAAGTAACACCCGTATATTCATCTCCGTTTAAAATAGCACTTTGTATAGGGCTTGCCCCTCGATATTTAGGCAATAAAGAAGCGTGCAGATTAATACAAGGCGCCGTTTGAAGTACGTGTTTCGGAAGCAAAAGTCCATACGCCGCCACTACGATAAAATCTGCATTAAACCTACTCAAATCCTCTTCTTTTAAACTGCTCGGAGTAAAAACCTCAAAGCCTTTTTCAAGTGCATATTTTTTAACGGGGGTAGGAGTTAATACTTTTTTTCTACCTACAGGTTTATCAGGCTGCGTATAGACTCCCGCTATTTCATAATGTCTTGCAAGCTCATCCAAAATCTTAACCGCATAATCGGGACTCCCCATAAAAACCACTCTCATTTTATTCCTTTTTTACTTCACTTTTTTACCAACTCTATTTCTCATCACTTTCCAATCTTTTCCTCAACTTCACCTTATCATCATTTTACAAACTCACAATTTCACTATTACACAACATTCACCACTTTCACGATTCCCTAAACCATCATCCCTTTAATCATAAAGAAAATCATAGCCGCAAGCACCGCCGCAACAGGCACCGTAATAATCCAAGCAGCGATAATTTTTTTGAAAAGGTCTCTCTTTACGTATTTCACTTTTTCTTCTTTTTTAAGTATTTTTTTGAATCTTTTAATACTTTTTTCCAAATCTTCTATAAGCTCGATAAGTTCTACGATTCTTTTATAATCCTCTTTTGATTTGTCCGTTT
>Ga0256843_1000559_pt1 | contig 31560 bp, 32 predicted proteins | sample AlvinellametaG_FD_191572 | JGI IMG/M metagenome (GOLD analysis project Ga0256843, IMG submission 191572) | Pompeii worm associated microbial communities from hydrothermal vent at the East Pacific Rise, Pacific Ocean - Alvinella | ecosystem: Host-associated > Annelida > Integument > Unclassified ...
ACAGGTAGATGTAAAATAGGTTGCAGTATTTTATAGAGCCAGTGCATATGTAAAAAGTCTAAGTTATATCCAAGAAGAATAAAGAGCCCTACGAGTAAAGCAATTTTGGGCATTCGCAAAAAAAGAAGACCAAAAATAGTTGCAAATAAAAAGAAGTGTAAAATACCGAAATATATCCATGTATTTGGAAACTGTGTATAGCTTCCTATGCTTACAAGAAGAGAAGCTCCTCCTAAAACAGCGACTCTTTTCAAAAACTTTCTTACATCTACACCCTCCTTATTCGCCAAAACAAGACTCATGCCTGCAGAAAAAACGAACATACTGACAATAACATAACGAAAGTAGTGCCAAAAAGGGTCATGTTTGAGATCGAGAGAGAGTATGTGAAAATTGTTTAGGTCAAAAGAGAAGTGGAAAATTACCATTAAAAAAATGGCATAACCACGAAAGATATCTAAGCCCTGTATTCTAATGTTTAGCCTTTATGGAGTAGAGATAACGCTCTAAAATGATTTTTGCACTCAAAGAGTCAATGCGTCCATCTCTCACGTACTTAATCTCACCCTTCATCATATTTTCAGCTTCAAGGGAACTTCCTGCTTCATCTTGTAAAATAACCTCACCCTCAAAAGCAACTAGGTTCATAAAGTGTGCAATTCTGCGTTTCATCTCCTCTTCGCTAGAGCCACCAAGAGGTACACCAACAACAACACACTCTGCTTCCCACTCTTTTAAAACAGCCTGAACCTCAGAAGCTGCTTGATTACGGTTTTTTCGCATAATAGCTCGAAGAGGTGTTACAATATCTTTATGTGCAGAGTATGCTAAACCTATGCGTTTGAGTCCTAAATCTATAGCTATATATTTCATTATTTTCCTAGACAAAAAGAGCCAAACATTTTGTCGAGCATCTCATCATTTTCAAATGGTCTTGTAATGCTCGCCATAGCCTTCACTGCTTCGTTGAGATGAAAAGAGAAAATCTCTAACTCTTGATCTTCTAAAGGAGAGAAAGCCTCTTCAATGTTTTGCATTGTCTCCTCTACAGCTGAGATTTGTCGCTGAGAAATAAGCATAATTTCATCGGAACTATTACTCATATTCATAATCTCTTCAAGTTGTGTAACAAGAGGAGAGACATCATCTTTTGAGTTTAATTCCAGGTCAAAAGTTAAAGGTTCTAAAGAGAATTTAGCTTCTAAATCTACTTTATTTTTAACAACAATAATATTTTTAGCATCTCTATACTGTTCAATAAGACGTGCAATTTCGACATCTTCATCATCAGCTTCTTTTGAGTTGTCAAAAAGTGCTACAACAATATCTGCCTCTTTAATCGCCTCTAAACTACGCTCTATCCCTATGCGTTCAATCTCATCATTTGCATCACGAATACCAGCAGTATCTACAATACGAATAAGATGTGTACCGATTTTCACCTGCTCTTCAATCGTGTCTCTTGTTGTTCCTGCTATGTCACTTACTATAGCTCTCTCAAAATGGAGGAGTGCGTTTAAAAGAGAACTCTTTCCAACATTTGGTTTTCCTATGATGGCAACACGAAAACCTTGCATAAGACCCTCTCGTGCTTTTGAAGCTTGGAGTGTCTTTGCTAAAAGTTTATGTAACTCTTGGAGTTTTGCTTCTATCTGCTTGACTAAGTCCTCTGGTAAGTCCTCTTCTGCATAGTCAATACTCACTTCACTAAACGCGAGAATATGAATGATTTCATCACGAACTTCTTCAATAAACTCTTTGAGTGAACCCTTCATCTGTGTCGCTAAAATTTTCGCCGCATCTTCAGACTTCGCCTCTATGAGTTGTGCAATTGCCTCTGCCTCACTTAGATCTATGCGTCCATTGAGAAAAGCACGTTTGGAGAACTCTCCCGCGTTTGCTACCCTTGCTCCAGCATCGAGTGTAGCTTGAAGAATTCTTTGTGCCACAATAAATCCACCATGACACTGAATCTCTACAACATCTTCTGCCGTAAAAGAGTATGGTCCCGCAAAGTAAATAACAATAGCCTCATCAATAAGCGAGTTCTCTTTGTCATAAAGTGTAGTGAGTGTTGCATGTCGTGGAGTAAATTGTTCTTTTTTTGTAAGTGTCGTAGCTATTTCTAAGGCTCTCTCACCGCTAATGCGAATGATTGCAATAGAGCCTATGCCATTTGCAGTTGCAATGGCACTTATTGTATCGTCTAGCATTTATGTGTTGTAGTCGTTAATAATAATGTACTTAAGACCATCACGTGTTGAACGGATAACTACATACTTTTCAGGATAACGTTCACGTAACTCTCGTAGTGCAATCTGAACTAAAACACCATCTAAGATTTTTGTCTGTGCACGTCCGTCACGCTCAACATTTTCACAAATGCCTTCTAAGTATCGCCCAATGGACTCCTCTTGGTTTTTTAAGAACTCTGCAATTTCCAAACGAAGTTGTACTTCATACTTTGAGTTAATCCAGTTAAAAATCATGTAAGAGAGTGCTTTGTAACGGTAGCCCTCTTTTCCAATGAGGAGTGCTGCATCATCGCCTTTAAACTCTACAAGGAGTGTCTCATCATCATAAACACTTACATCTATTTTGTCAATGTTAAAACAAGTTTTGTCAAAAAGAAGATTGATTTTTTGAGAGACTTCCTCTGCAATCAGCTCTATGTCTGTTGCACTCTCATCTTTAGGCTCTTCATCAAACTCATCATCATAGTCTGCTGTATAGTCAAGTCCACTTCCTAAATCATCTTCATCATCTTGGTCACTTACAAAAGATGCTGGCATAATAGTGTCATTTAAGATTGTTGGTGTTTCAACTACCTTTTTAGGTGTCTCTTTTGCCTTCTCTACTTTTTTAGCACTTTTTGGAGTTTCCTCTTTTTTAACTGCTTTTTTTTGAGGGACAACAGTTGATTCCTCTTTTTTTGGTTCTTCTTTTTTTAGTTCTTCTTTTTGAGCTGTCTCTTTTTTAGAAACTTTTGTCTCATCAATAGCTGCAACAATAATAGCACTCTTTTTGAAAAAACCTAAAAAACCACTACTTGGAACCTGAACAACTTCTACTCTTAGCTCTGTAACAGAGCACTCAAGAGAGTGTGCTGCTTCGGCATAGGCCTTTTCAAGAGTTAATGCTTCTATTTTTATCATAACTATTTCTCGCTTTTTACTGCTGCTTTTGCATCTTTAGCATTTTTAAATTGCTGATTTACAATGAACTGTTGTAAAATTGAGAAAAGGTTATTTACAAACCAGTAAAGTACTAAACCTGAAGGGAAAGTAATAAAGAAGAATGTAAAGATTACTGGTAACCACTTCATAATTTTCTCTTGCATTGGATCTGTAAAGTTACTTGGTGTCATACGTTGTTGTAAGAACATTGACGCACCCATTAAGAGTGGTAACACATAGTAAGGGTCCATACGAGAAAGGTCATTTACCCATAAAATCCAAGGTGCACCTTGTAACTCAACCGCATTTAAAAGTACACGGTAAATTGCAAAGAAAACAGGAATTTGTAGTAACATTGGAAGACATCCACCTAAAGGGTTAGCTCCATGTTTCTTGTACATTTCCATAGTCGCAGCATTTAAACGTTGTGGATCGCCTTTGTACTTCTCTTTTAACTCTTTCATCTTTGGTGCAAGGTCTTTCATTTTTTGCATTGAGACCATACCTTTGTATGTAAGAGGGTATAAAATAAGTCTAATAATTGCAGTTAAACCAATAATAGCCCAACCCCAGTTACCAAAAATACCATGTAACCATGTTAAAAGTGCAAAGAGTGGTTTTGCTGCAAATGTAAACCATCCATACTCAATTGCATTTGTAAGAACAGGGTCAATTGACTTCAATGTTTTAAAGTTCTTTGGTCCTACGTAACCTTTAAAAGCAATATTTTGTGTTCCATCGAAATAAACAACAGGGTTGTTTTCACGATCTCTATCTACAATTACATTTCTATCTTTTCCTAAATCGTACATAATCGATGCTGTGTACTGATCAAACGCAGAGATAAGCTCTACACCTGTAAAAGATTTTCTTGCTTCTGCATCGCCATCTGCAATAATTGTTACTAAGTCATCATCTGTATAAACTAAGGCACCAACTACTGTCATCATCTGCTCGTTTTCATTCACACGTGGACGTTGTCCAAGGTAGATGAAGTAACGTTTATCTTGTGAGAGAGAAACTTTTACATCGTAGTGACCATCTTCGTAAAATGTAATGTTCTTTGTTACTGTTAAAGCAGAAAGCTTTTGTGTAAGTGTTACTGTCTTAGCAGAACCATCTAAATTAACTTCCGATACACTTGATGCATATGGTGTTGAAGATGCTTCTTTATTTAAGTTTTCATCCATAAAACGGATGTAGAGTGGTTTTGTTCCAAAAGTTGGAATGAGTTGCGCATGGTGGTTCTCTTTGTCACGGAACTTCTCTTGAAGTAACTCTTTACTCGAAATACGACCTAGTGTGTCCATTTTGAGAATAAAGTTTTTATTTTTTACCGTAACAATTGTATTTGTTTCGCTTCTCTCATTTGGAGCTATAGAGTGTCCAGCAACTGCTTCAACATCTACCTCTTGTTGTGTCGCTACACTCTGTTGTGTCGCTGCTACAGTAGGTTTCTCTACTTTTTTAGCACTCTCTTGTGCTACCTCTGGCTGTACTGGTGGAAAAATTGCTGTATAAGCTACGAAAAAAACAACAGAAAGTAGAACTGCTACTATTAATCTTTGATTTGGTGACATTTTGTCTAGCACAAATTACCCTTTATATGAAAAATTTTTTATAATGTAATAACGGCCCTTTTTATTAGGAACCAGCCAATATTTTATTGTTTCAACCCTTAATTTTTGGGGTCTACAACGAAGTTTATTAAGCAAAGGATGCTCAATACCTCCATCAAATAATTGATTACAACGTAGTATTCTAGTAAAAGAGTGGTAAAACGCACTTGAAATTGAGTTATTTTCAAAATTTAAACGTGCATATTCACTACAAGTTGGGTAGTATCTACACGAGCCAAAACCAATAAGTGTAAAAAACTTTTGATAAAGCCATAGAAGTTTAAGTAAAAGTTTTCGCATTTTTGAGTACTTTTTTAAAATCTTTTTCTAACTGCTTATGAGAAGCATCAAAGAGTCCGACTTTTGCTACAAATATGTAAGAACCAGCTTTAAGTTGAGGAGAGTATGCACGAAATAGTGCTCGCATTCTACGTTTAGCACGGTTACGTTTTACTGCATTGCCTAGCTTTTTTGTTGCTGTGAAACCAATTTTGTGGGTATTTTCTTGAGGAAGGTAAAAGAGTACAACACTATGAGAGTGCTGATTTTTCCCTTTTTTGTAAATATACTGAAACTCCTTATGAAGCTTCAGTGTATTGAATCCGCCTAAACTGTCAATCTTTTACGACCTTTAGCTCTACGACGGTTTAAAACTCTACGACCATTTTTAGTAGCCATACGTGCTCTAAAACCATGAGTTCTCTTTCTAGGTGTACTGTGGGGTTGGTATGTTCTTTTCACTGACATATCCTTATTTAAAATTAAGTCCGAAATACTACAAAAATATTGCTTAAAGAGCGGTTAATGTTAGATTCTTTTCTTTTTCACAAGAACTTAACATTTTTTTAATAGTAGTTTCTATATACTGTTTAATATCATAAAGTCTTATAGAAGGAGGAGCATAATATGAAATATTTTAATCATTTGTTATTGTTTCTCTTCCTCTCTATAAGCCTCTCAGCTCAAGACATTCCAGCCTTAGCAAAGCAGCTGCAACTGCAACCAGGAACAAAAGCTTCCATTCAATGGAAGCGAGTTTTCTCTTCACAGCGTCATATGAAAAAGTACCATGTGGACAAACTTCCTCTCCAAATAAGAGAAAAACTAGAGACTTACCTCATCAGCCATGCAGCAGATTCTGATCAACCTATCGTACCAGGACTATAACAATGAAAAAAATTGGACTCCTTGTCATACCTTTTTTTCTTAGTGCAAATGGAACACTCCAAGAGAAAGTAGCACAACTTGAAAAAGAGATTAACTCCTTAAAACAAGATATTAACTATCATCAAGAAGATTTAGATGAACGTATTCCTATTATTGAAATGGTTGAAAAAAAATCTATTTTAGATAAAATCAACCTTTCTCCTGAACTTCTGCTACGTTTTGACAAGTTTAAATACACAAACCGTAGTATTGAGGGTGAGACAACCATGATTTATGGAAACCCTGACTACCAACCAGATGGGACATACAATAGACGCACAGACTACACAAAAGAGTTTGCCATTGCAAGTTCTCTACGTTTTAGACTCAATATGGAGATGGATTTAGGGGAACTTAAATTTCACGGTCGAATGCTCTATATGAATGCTTCTCAAGCTAATGAACGCATATGTATTCTCTCTAGAGACATTAAAACAGGAACAGCAGGAAGTGCCTTTGACATTGACCGTGCCTATGTAGACTACACAATGAATACAACTTCTTCTTACCCTTTTACACTCTCTTTTGGTATTTTACCAACAAGTGGTGGAACACCTATGCAGTACTCTCAAGGGAAAAAACGCTCCTCTATGTTCCCTGCACTTGTTTTTGACATGAATACCTATGGTCTCATTGGGACACAAAAACTCGGTGAATCGACATATGCAAGACTTATTTTAGCAAAAGCGTACACACTAAGAGCAAACTTTTACCCCTACCAGTGTAATAGAGAGAACATAGACAATGCTGGTGTTGTTGGGCTCTACAGTGACACAGCTTTTCATTTTTTAGGGAACTCTCTCTTCTCTTTTGGTTTTAATATTCTTCGTAGTCTGAAAGCACACCCTTACCTTGGGCCAGATGTAGACTCCTCTGACTCACATCAACTCGGAAATATGCTTACACTAGGAATGGGACTAGACATAGAAAAGTTTGCGAACACACAAACAACCTTTTTTATTCATACCGCACTCTCAAACCCTCATGCAAATACACAAGAGGATGACTACAAAATTGTTGCAAGAGCTGATGTAAACCAGACACTTGCCGATGGACTTACCTATGATGGTAAAGTTGGTTTTACAGAAGCAGACTATGCAAGTGGAGGTATGCTTAGTTCAAATGGGTATGCACTCTATGTTGGAATTAAGCATGAAGTTTTTACAAACATACAGATGGGTCTAGAGTACAACTACGGTAGTAAGTACTGGTTTAGTGCAACCCAAGGTGCTGAAGATATGTTTAACAAATTAGCCACAAGGGGAAGTGCTTATGAGCTCTACTCTACATGGAACTTTCATAGAAATTTAAATACTAAACTAGCATTTATGAACATTCAAGAAGAGTACACAGGAAGTGGCTGGCACTTTGGTGAACCTGCAAAAAAAGATGCGACACAGACAATAGTCTCACTCAGCATAGAAGCAAAGTTCTAAAGGTTGGTTATGAGTTCTCAGTCAAAAATTTACACTGTATTAATTCTTAGCTTTTCCATTCTTCTTTTCTCTCTAGTGCTAAGTTACGACAACATTAAAAAAAATGCACAAACACTTAAGTATTTAGAGAGAGATCAGACACAACTCAACTTCTATGTAAACAAACTTAACTATGACATTAAACAGAACCAAGCCTACATTCTTCAAGCTTTTATTGAAGGAAAAGATTTTACAGATGTTATCTCTCATAGTTACTTTAAAGATATCCATAAGAGCATTACAAAACTCGATACATTCATAAAAACACATCCAGATGTTACAGAGGAGTTCAAAGAAAAACTTAAAGTTATAAAGCATAGAGTTATCGCATACCAAATTGTACAAAACTCACTTATTACTGCGAAGAAAGAGCAAGATAGGGAAGACTTTGAAGATGCACTCATAGGTTTTAATGCTATTACTCTTAAGTTTTCAAACGACACAAGTACACTGATAGAGTTAGCAAATAAACAGCTCTATGAAAAAATTATGCAACTAGACAAGAACAATACAGAGAGTTCAAACACACTCATTATCTCTTTTTTAATTGCCCTTATGCTCATAACATTCTCTGCTCTTAAATTTAACTCCTTGCAGAAAAAAATTGAAAAACAGCTCAATCGTGCAATTCATGCAGAAAAAGATTTACAACATGCCCAAGCACAACTCCTAAGATATAACGATGACTTAGAAGATGAAATTGCGAAAAAAAGCCAAGAGCTTCATGAAAAAATCTATACAGAATTTTTAAGTGGTCTTCCAAATAGAAATAGACTTCTAGAAGACATGAAACGCCACTCTTTTACTAAAATTGCCATTTTAAATGTAGATAAGTTCCAGTCATTTAATGATGTCTATGGAGAAGAGATAGGAAATATTGCTATTAAAATGACAGCAGAGTTCCTCACTAACGAGATAGAAGACACGCAACTTATGCTCTACCATATTGGAGGTGATGAGTTTGTTCTTGGATGTACCAGTGAGAGACAGAGTGCAAAAGAGTTTATTAAAATAATAAACAAAGTATTAACACACTACAAAGAGGAAAAGTTCATCTATGAAGATAAAACTTTCCAATTTATGATGAGTGCCGGTATCTCATACGGAAAAGAAAAAAAGATTCTTGCTTATGCTGATATGGCACTCAAAGATGCCAAAAGACGAAATATTCAATCCTCAGTCTTTAATGATGACAAAGAGCTAGAGCAACTCCATAAAGATGATATAGAGTGTCATAAAAAACTTATAGATGCTATGGAGAGAGATGCTATTGTCTCTTTTTTCCAGCCAATAGTCCCTATTCAAGAGAATTCAAAACTCAAAATAAAGTACGAATCATTAGTTCGTATTGATGACCATGGAACAATCATTCCTCCATTTAGGTTCATTGATGTAGCAAAAGCGAACCGTGTCTACTATAGAATTACACGGAGTGTTTTACAGAACACTTTAGATGTTGTTAGTAAGTACCAAGTTGAGTGCTCTATTAATATATCACTCTCAGACATTGACAATGAAAAGACGATGAAGCACTTCTTTTATACTATTCAAAACTTTGAATATAACAACCTTCTCACCATAGAACTCCTAGAGACTGAGGACTTTAACAACTATGATGCAGTCTATAACTTCTGTATAAAAGTACGCTCTTTTGGACTCAAAGTTGCCCTAGATGACTTTGGAAGTGGCTACTCTAACTTCTCACACATCTTAAATCTTCCAGTTGACTACATTAAAATAGATGCGACACTCATCTCTAACATAGACAGAGACTACCACTCTAAACTTATGGTTGAAACAATAGTAGAGCTTGCGAAAAAGCTCAAAATACTTACAATAGCTGAATTTGTTGCATCTAAAGAGATTTTAGAAGTAGTAAGAGAGGTTGGTGTAGATTATGCTCAAGGTTTCTACTTAGGGAAACCTGAGCCTATTGAGAAGCATCTTTAAAGACAACTCTATTTCGGCCACTTGCTTTGGCTTCGTACAGAGCAGTGTCCACTCGTTTGAGTAGTTCTTCTTTCGTCTCGTTCTCTTTATAATTACTAGCACCTAAACTAATAGTAATACGTCCAACTTTTTCAAAATTATAATCTTCTACAATAGTTCTAATTTTTTCTGCCAAACGTATTGTTGCTTCTTTATTAATATTTGTACAAAGAAGCATAAACTCTTCACCACCCCATCGACCAAAGCTATCTGTACTTCTTACAGAGTTGAGTACAATTTTACTCATCTCTTTTAAAACAATGTCACCAATATCATGTCCATAAGTATCATTCACCTCTTTAAAGTGATCTATATCTATCATGACTAAAGAAAAATTTTCTTTATAACGATTTGCACGATGTATACTCTCTTCTATTTTTTGAGTGATTCTATAGCGATTATATATACTTGTTAAAGCATCTTTTGTTGCAAGAAGTTTTAACTCCTCTTCCATCACTACTCGGTCTGTTACATCTCGACTTGTAGAAATAAAATATTCTATCTCACCATCATCACTCAGTAAAGGTGTAATTACTTTTTCATCATAATAAAAAGTTCCATCTTTTCTCTTGTTTATCATTACATCTCTGTAAATCTTTTTATTTAAAATTGTTGTCCATAACTTTTTATAGAAATCATCTGTATGTTTTCCAGATTTAAAGATACGATTAGTCTGACCAATAAGCTCTTCTCTTGTAAAATGTGTGTTTTCTAGAGTAGCATCATTTACATAAATCATATGTCCGTCTATATCTGTAATACGAACCATCTCATCCATCTGCTCCAAAGCTTGTGCAAGCATACGAAGCTTCGACTCACTCTCTTTAAGTTTTATAGCAGAACGTTGGTTTTGGATACTTTCAATCTGTCTATTTATTTGTGCACCTAATATATCTAAATCTACAGGCTTTAATATATAAGCACTGATATTAAGATTGATAGCTTCAAATAGAAAACTACTATCACTATGTGCAGTTAGAAATAGTACAATCTGTTCGGGATTAAGTTCTTTAATCTTTTTGACCATCTCCAAACCAGTCATTTTTGGCATTCTAATATCACTTACGATAATATCTGGAGTATGCTCTTTATAAAGGGCTAAACCTTCTTCTCCATCTTGTGCTACATAGAGTTCTTTACAAAATCTACGAAGAAATTTTGCAAGTCTCTCCCGTATACTATGCTCATCTTCTACATAAAGGATTGTTATTTCATTCTTAGTTTTCATTAAAATCTATCCTAAATTCCGCACCACCTGCAACATTTGCTACACTCAGTTTTGCTTTAATATTTTCTTCTATAATCATTTTAGACATGTAAAGACCCATTCCAGTACCTTTACCCTGCTCTTTCGTTGTAAAATATGGTTCAAAAATTCTATCAAGAATTTCTTCTGGTATACCTCCACCATTATCTCTAAGAATTAAAGTATTATCTTTAAGCTCTATAACAATTTTCGCATTTTCAACCTTATTTTCTAGTAAAACATCTTTTGCATTGTTAATTAGATTTAAAAGTACCTGTCCAAACTCATTTTTGTAACCATTTACTTCAAAATCTTCACCTATGAGTTCTATCTCAATGTTATTATTATCTAACTGTGCTTTTTGAATAGAAATAGTCGTCTCGACAGACTCTTTTACATTGAAAAGCTCTTTTGTCTTGTCAAGTCTATAGAAATTTCTAAAGTCATCAATGGTGTCAGACATAAACTTAATTACCTGTTTTGTTGAATGAATAAAATCATCTAAATACTTCTCATCAATCTCACCATCTTCATAATCATATTTTAAATTTTGGATGGCGATACTGAGTTCATTAAGAGGCTGTCTCCACTGATGCGCGATAGCCCCTATCATTTCACCCATAGAGGCCAGTTTACTCTGCTGTTGCAGTGCTTCTAACTGCTTAATATTGTCATCAGTTTTCTCTTGAACTATACTCTCAAGATCTTCATTTAACCGTTTTAACTCTTTTGTTCGCTCTTCAACCTTCAACTCAATTTCACGTTTAGAGTTTTCTAAACGTTCAACCATAATTTGTAAAGACCGAGAGAGCTCTTCAATCTCATCACCACTATGAATCTCTTCAAACCTTACTGTTTTTGTATCTTTCGTATCTGCAATCTCTTTTGCTTTTTGTGTTAACTTAATCATTGGTGTAATTAAAAGTTTCGTTAAAAGGAGAGAAACCAATGCCATAAGAAGTGTAATAATAACGATGTACACCGCTAAGGAGTTTTTATACTCTATGTATTGTGCTTGGGAGAAGAGCTCATTACTCACAAGTGCTACAATAATATACTTTCGTTTTGTATAGTAAAGTTTATCGTAGGTGTAAATTTTCTGAGCATTAATAGCCCTCTTTTTACTCAGGTCTATCTCATCACTAATTTTATACTCATACCCAAACTCATAAGCAAAACATTTACTCTTCTCTTGGTTATAGATGTAATAACCATTACTATCTGCAATATACATCTTTTTATTACTATTTTTTATGTACTTCGTTAAACGACTAAAAAGTTGGTCTACATTTGCATTTATGACCAAAATAGCAAAAATTTCATTATTTAAGTAGACAGGTACAGCAATACGAATTGTTGGAATAAGAGGATATGCAAGTTTTCCAAACTCTCTATTTAAGTTAATATCTGAAATATATACCTCATCCTCTTTAAGTCTCATTGCATCTTGAAAGTAAGATTTCGTTCTTTTGTTCTGCAAAAGGTTTTTCTCTCGTGTAAATATTTCATCGTTCTCTTTATAAACAACAATTAACTCTTGCCCTGTATTTTGAATAAGACGCACATTAAAATAGGCCTTGTTATGAGAGATGAGAGACTTAAAGTTTTTCTCTAAACTATCTTGTATCTCTTCAAGTGTTGTATTTGTTACAGAGTCATAATGGTAGTTGTTATTAAAAGCTCTATAGTAAGCGATGAGATCATCATCTTGCGATATAAGTGTGGCATCCGACACTACTCGCTCTATATCATCATGAACACTCTGTATGTTATCCTGAAGCTCATAGTTTAAACTGTTTAAAGTACTCTGTTTAAAATAGTGCATCATAAGAGAGTAAGAGAGAAAGGAAATCATTAAAACTCCAACCCCTGCAATAATGAAGGTACCAATAGCAACCTTAGAAGATATACTAATTTTCATAGCTTCTATCTTCTAGAATTTTTTCTATTAACTTGTTTGTATCCTCAACTACTTCGAAAACATCTGATGGTGTTTTGTTTTCAACACGGTTTAGCTCAAACTCAACACCCTCCATTCCATAAAAAACATGAATTTCAGAGATAGTCCCACTAATGATACGTAAAGCATTATAAACAGATGTTGGTGTAATTATTTTCTCTTTAGGAATCGAAATTTTTACAGACTTTAAATTCCCTCTATCTTTAAGTACTTGTAAATTATCCATCAGTTTAAGACTCTCATAAAAAACATCTTCAGGTCTTTTCGACGTATATTTAGTTCCTACAACTGTAATGTTTTTATCGAGAAAGTAGTGACTCATAATTTTCACATCATTTCTCATTTTCTTTGCAAGAACATAGGTCTCATTTGGTGTGTACTCTTGGTTAAGAATTGTATCTAACTCATAAGAGACTTTCCAGAGTTGGTTATAAACATCCGAAGGAGTTTTATCGTTGTACTCCTTTTTGTCTAAGTACTCTCTATAAGGTATAAGTTTTTTATCTTTCATTTTTGAGTTATAGACAAGATTGAGTTCATCATCTACTCGTAAAATGAGTTCATACACCTCACTTGGTGTAATTTTTGTGTTTGGAGAGCTAGGAATTTGTGATGGATGAAAGCCCTCTAAGGCTTTTAGTTTAGAAATTTTTTCTAAATTTTCTAAACCTTTTACATACACATGAATTGGTTTTAGTCCATATACATAAGGTGTAAGTTTCGCTTTTACCTGAATACCTCTTTTGTCTTTAATGAGTCGTACTTTTTTTAAAATAAACTCACTCAATGCATAGACATCAGATGGTGTCTTCACAAGCGAAGACTCAGGGTACTGGTTTAAACGCTGTTGGAAACTAAAACTCGGTAGGAGTTTTATTGCATACTCTATGTTTTGTACAACATCAGAGGGTGTTTTTTTCTCTTTTGGTAACTCAACGGAGAAACTTCTCTCTATTCCTAAACGTCTAGAAATTCTGTTAAGTTCAGCTTTAATTGTCTGCAGTGAGTCATACACTTCGGTAGGCGATATTACACGCTCCTCTATTTTAGGTACAGGAACACTCTTCATCCATAATTTTTTTTCAGCTTTACTAATTTCGGCTAAAAGTTGTACAGATTTGTACAGAGCATGGTTTGGGTGTAGGTTCGCTTCTCTTTTTGGCATCTCAATGTCTGTAGATTCACGTTGTGACTTTCTTAAAAATTTAATTCTCTGTACAATCTGCTCAGTTTGTGCATACACATCTGTAGGTGTAAAACCTTGACCAAGAAGTTTGTCAAAACCTAAAGATATAATCCATAACTCCCTATAGACATCACTCGGTGTTTTGTTCAAATACTTTTTAATAAGAAATTTTTTATTTTTAAGGACTTTTCTATCTTTTAAGAGAAAAGACACTTCCACTTTGAGACGTTCTACATTGTTGTAAACATCTTGTGGGGTAATTTTACGAGGAGGAACAGGAGGAACACTAATGAGTCCATAGTTATGAATTTCTCTATACTTGTTCACTTTACTAAGAACTTCCAGACTCTTTTGGAGAACATGTCTTGGAAGTTTATTTTTTTGGATTTCTACATCATCTAAAGGAGCTATAATTGCATTCTCCCGACGTAGCTCTACAAGCATTTTTTTGAGTACAATTGCTTCTGAGTAAACGTCAGATGGTGTTTTTAGTGAAGCAAAAACAGGAAGTGTTAAAAAACAAAAAATAAGAAAATATTTCATACAATAGTCCTTGGATATATATTTAAATTATACATCAAGGCTATTGTTTGTATTCTTAAAAGAACTATTATTCAGAAATTTCGACAGCTATTTCACCATCGTTCATAACAAATTTCACACGACTTCCCTCATGTATTTTACCTTCTAAAATAAGGTCAGCAAGTCTGTCTTCTACAATCTCATAAAGAGCACGTTGTAGTGGACGAGCACCATACACTGGATCGAATCCAGCTTCTGCTATGTACATTTTTGCTTCATCAGTTAAGATAAGTTCAATATCTCTGTCTTTTACTTTTTTCGCAATGTCACTAAAGAAGATATCTACAATATTTACAATCTCTTCTTGACCAAGTGCATTAAAAATAACAACATCATCGAGTCTGTTTAAGAACTCTGGTTTAAATGCCTGTTTTAACTCAGCCATAACCATCTCGTCAAGCTCTGGGCTCTGTGGATGGTTCATAATTTTATCAGACGCAATGTTAGACGTTAAAATAATAATTGTGTTAGAGAAATCAACCGTAACACCTTTGTTATCTGTTAAACGTCCATCATCGAGTACTTGAAGTAACATATTAAAAACATCTGGATGTGCTTTTTCTACCTCATCAAAGAGTACTACTGAGTATGGTTTACGACGAACAGCCTCTGTAAGTTGTCCACCCTCTTCATACCCAACATATCCAGGTGCAGCACCCACTAAACGCGATACTGCATGTTTCTCCATGTACTCACTCATATCAATTCTAATGAGTGCATCTTCACTGTCAAAGAGGAACTTCGCCAATGTTTTTGCTGTCTGTGTTTTCCCAACACCAGTTGGTCCTAGGAATAAGAAACTACCAATTGGTGAGTTTGCAGAACTGAGACCCGCTTTGTTACGTTTAATAGCACGTGCAACAGCGTGTGTAGCTCTTCCTTGTCCAATAACAGTCTTATTTAACTCATCTTCTACATGAAGAATTTTTGTCTGCTCAGCTTGAAGCATTTTGTTTACCGGAATGTGTGTCCAGCGAGAGACAACAGAAGCAATAGCCTCTTCATCTACACTATTTTTAAGGAGTGTTCCCTCAGCTTGCATTCTATCCCACTGCTCATTGAGGTTTTTCTCCTCTTCAATGAGTTTTGGAATCTCACCATACTCAATCTCTGCAGCACGGTTAAAGTCAGACTGACCTTTTGCCAGTTCCGCTTCACGGCGTTTAGACTCAATTTCACCCTTAATTGCAGAGATTTTTTCAAAAACTTCTTTCTCTGTTTGGAACTGAGAGTCTAATCTACGCACTTCCTCTTCAACATCAGCAAGCTCTTTTTCAATCTCCTCTAAACGTTTCTCATTTGCTGGAGTTTTCTCCATTTTGAGAGCCTCTTTCTCAACCATAAGCTCACTTAACTTACGTTTTGCAGCACTTAACTCATTTGGCTCTGACTCAATCTGCATTTTCAACTCAGCTGCTGCCTCATCAATAAGGTCAATCGCTTTATCCGGTAGGAATCTATCTGCAATGTATCTGTCAGAGAGACGTGCAGCTGCCACTAAAGCACTATCTGAAATAGTAACATTATGGTGTGCCTCTAAACGCTCCTTAATTCCACGAAGAATTTGGAGTGCTTGGTTAACTGTCGGCTCATCTAGGTTAATTGGTAAGAAACGACGTTGCAGTGCTGCATCTTTTTCAAAGTACTTTCTATACTCTTTGAGTGTCGTTGCACCAATAGTATGGAGCTCACCACGAGCAAGTGCTGGTTTTAAGATGTTTGCAGCATCCATACTTCCCTCAGAAGCTCCCGCTCCAACAATAGTGTGAATCTCATCAATGAAGAGAATAATATTTCCACTCTCTTTTACCTCATCAATTACCGCTTTAAGACGATCTTCAAACTCACCTCTATATTTTGCACCTGCAATTAAAGAGCTCATGTCAAGTGCAATAACTCTTTTGTTTTTAAGAGATGTAGGAACATTTCCACTCTGAATTCTCTGTGCAAGACCTTCCACTAAAGCTGTTTTACCAACTCCTGGTTCTCCTAAGAGCATAGGGTTATTTTTTGTCTTACGAATAAGAATTTGCATCATACGTGTTACTTCTTCATCACGTCCAATAACTGGAGAGAGTTTTCCCTCTGCAGCCTCTTTTGTAAGGTCAATACCATATTTACTTAAAGACTCTAGTGTCTCATCTGCACTTTGAGAGTCAATTTTTGCTCCCCCACGTGCCGCTTCTAAGTTTTTAGCAAGTTCCATAACATCGATGTACTTTGGAAGAATCGATGCAAACGGTTCTGTTTGGAGATTTGCTAAAATGTAAGTATCTACTGCTAAGAAGCTATCTCCATTTTTTGTCATAAGTCCAGCACCATTCTCTAGTGTCTGTACAAATGAGTGAGAGAGTTTAATGTTCTCTTTACTCACTGAAGATGATTTTGGTAGTTTTTCAGTAAGACTTTTTACATCTAACTCCATCGCCACCTTATCAATGTTCATCTTTCTAAACATCTGGTTAAGAACTGAGTCTGAATTTGTTAATAGTGCCCATAGAAAGTGCTCAGTCGTAACCTCCTGGTTTTTATTGTGGAGTGCTAAAGAGATAGCACTCTCTATTGATTCTGTCATATTGTGTGTTAGTTTTTCAAAAATATTATTAGCCATAATTAAATCCTTTAAATCTTTTTATTTGTCGTAGTATAGTACTTTTTGACTTGTAACTCTGCCACTCAAGTAGCACTTCGCTCTATTTTATAACTTTCTTACTTTTATTTGACTATAATTTCAGAAAAATACTGAGGAAATAGTTTATGCCAACAGTTTTAGAAGCACTGAAAAATCGCTCTTCCAAAAGAGCTTATAGCGATAAAAAAATCCCTAAAGAGACTTTAGAAAAAATCTTAACAGCAGCACAGATGACACCAAGTGGTGCAAATATGCAGCCATGGGTTACTTATGCTGTAACAAATGAAGAGACGCTTAAAAGTGTTGGTGATGCTATTATTGCGAAAATGGATGAAGGTATTGAACATGACCAATTTATTCAGTACTATCCTGTAAAATGGGTAAACCCATATAAGAAACGCCGTATTATTACAGGTGCAGGACTCTACAAACTTATGGAAGTGGATAGAAAAGACAATGAGACTCGTATTGAGATGTGGAAAGACAACTTTAGATGGTTTGGTGCCTCTACTGTCCTTTTTGTTTTTACAGACAAAGCAAACATAGATGGTTCACAAGGGGCACTTATAGATTGTGGTGCTTATATGCAGAGCATTATGCTTGCGGCTCAGGAGTTTGGCATAGACTCTTGTCCACAAGGAAGTACTACAGAGTTTGGTAGAGTAGCAGCAAAAGCACTTGGAACACCTGAAAACTTAGCACTACTTTACAGTGTTGTCCTTGGGTATGCAGATGAGAGTGCAAAAATCAACAGCTACCAACCAGCACGTGTTTCCATAGAAGAGTCTACTACTTTTATAGACTAAACTTTAGGGGAAGCCTCTGCTTCTCCTCTTTTTCCAAACTTTTTCTCATAACGCTTTAACATACTTGTATTTCCACTCACACCACCACTATGAACATAAAGAATTTTTTCATCCCTACACTGCTCTAAAAGTGTTAACCACATAAGAGGGGCATACAGTAGGTCAAAGCATACACCCGCATCTTCTAAACGCTGCTGTATCTCTAAAAACTCTCTATAGGGTTTAGCAAAGTGGTACTTCTTTTTTGGTTGTAAAATAGTTAAATTAGGAGGAATAGTAGCGAGTGCAGACATCTGCTCTTGCAAATACTCTACACTCCCTATGCTAGGAGTCGTGTAAATTTTGTACATTGGTAATGCTTTTGCTAAAAAGAGTGCTGTTGTCCCCGTTCCAGAAGGTGTTACAATAGCATCTACCTTTATATCTGCATGCAAAATCTCTTCTGCTAACACTTCAACTCCCTCTTGTGCACCCTCATCTGCTCCACCTTGATGCACGACAAAAGTATCTGCCCCTGTATCTAAACAGAGTGAAGCAATAAACTCTCTGTAGAGATTTTCTTCTAACTCTCTATGCTCCATACCTAAAGAGAGAGCATCTGCATAGTTCCCCTCTTTATGCTCTTTTAAAAACTGACTTACAGGTTTTGTGTAGTAAACAAACTGCCATCCTTTTTTTTGACAAAGAGCAGCGAGTGCGAGCATAGCATTTGATTGTGTACCACCATAAGAGATAACAGAGAGAAGAGATTCTTTAGGAGTCTTAAGAAGTTTGTAAAGTTTTCGGTATTTGTTTCCCGCTAAATAGGGGTCAATGAGGTCATCGCGTTTCACAAGGAACTCCCTACCATCTAAAAAAAGTTTAGTAATAGGAGAGGCTTGCATAGTCTAAAAAATTATTTTATAGTTGCACTTTTTTGCAGTTTATCCATTTTCTCTTTCATAACAGTTTTAAATTTTTCCATTTTTAAACGCTGTTCAATAAACTCTTTTACTTCATTAAAAGCACGAGTAGCAGCTGGTTTTTTCTCTTCTAAATAGATAACATGATATCCAAACTGTGTTTTTACAGGCTCTTTAGTAATAGTACCCACTTTCATACTAAACACTTTGTCGTTAAACGCTGGAACCATCTGTCCTTTTGTAAAGAAACCTAAGTCGCCACCTTGTGGTGCACTTGGACCTGTTGACTTACTACGTGCAAGCTCTTCAAATTTGGCTTTGAGTTTTTCACCACTTAAAGATTTTAGTTGTGCAATAATTTTCTTTGCTTCAGCTTCCTCTTTTACAAGAATATGGCGAGCATGAAGAGACTCTTTTTCATTAAACTCTTCTTTGTTTTTATTGTAGTAATCTTTTAACTCTTTTTCAGAAATTTTAATACTGTCAAGAAGTTTTTTCTGCCATACTTGAATTGCAAGCTCTTTTTTCATACGCTCTTCAAGTTTTTTATACTCCTCTTTATACTCTTTACTACTAAGAACTCCGCTTTTTTTAGCATCACCATAAATAAGCTCTTTTCCAATGAGTTGCTGGAGTACTTGTTGTCTAAAAAGAGATTGCTTTTCTGGTGGAACTTGGTTAAATCTACCTTGTGTAGCATTCATAAGTTCTGTGTCAACCTCTTGTTGTGTAATAGGTTTCCCATTTACTGTTACTAGTGTTGCAGCAGATGCCATAACACCTGTAAATAAAATAGTAGTTAAAAATTTTGCGGCTGTGTTCATTATCACTCCTTATATTTGTACAAGAAGTGTAATCTTAATAAACTAACACTTATTAAACAACGTGACTTATGCTCGTACTTTTAAGTATTTATTTAAAACATCCTCTAATTTTTCACGTGTAAGTGGTTTTGGCATATAGTCATCAAGACCATTAGAGAGAAGCATCTCTCTATCTCCCTCCATAGCCATTGCAGTAAGTGCAACTATTGGTGTGAGTTTATTGAGCGCGATACTCTCTTTAATCTCTTTTGTTGCTTCTATACCATTTTTCTCCGGCATATCAATATCCATAAATATAATGTCATACTTATTACTACTAGACATTCGCACAGCCTCTACACCATTACCTGCTGTTGCCACATTAATGTTGTACCCCTGAAGTAAAATTTGAATAAGTCTCTGGTTAATCAGATTATCCTCAACTACTAAAGCATTGACACTCTCTTTGAGTTTTAAAGGTTCAGTGGTAAGCTCTTTTGCATCGAGTCTATTAATAGAGTAGAGGTGTTTTGCTATAGTACTTGCTAAGAGCGGTTTTGATATGACCTCATCTACTATATGTGTAAGTTTAGTCTGAAGCTTCATTCCTTCATCTAACAGCATCACGACAGGTGCTTTTTTAGAGTAAGTCCCTAACTCTAGCATCCAAGAGGAGTCATTTTGGTTTGCTACTATGTACAGAGCATCTACACCATTGTAGACATTAGAATCTAACTGGTTAGATTTAATGACATCTATAGCAAAAGAGCGAAGGTAGATTGTTAAGAAATTTGCCTCATCTACTTTTGTTTGATCAAGAAGAAGTACTTTTACTTTTTTCTTTGGCATCATTTTGTAATTTTGACCACGACTAGCTTTAAAGTCAAGTACAAAATTAACATACGTTCCCTCACCCTCTTCTGACTGAATTCTAAGTTCTGAACCAAAGAGCTGTACCAGACCGTTTGAGAGAGCAAGTCCTACACCTAAACGTTCATCTGCTTGACTTCCTGCTGTGAAAGGTTCATTTATTTTTGCGACCTGTTCAGGAGAAATTCCTTTTCCATTGTCACGAACACCAAAACCTATACTACAGTCACCATTTTGTTGACGTTTTAAAAGTTTCACCTCAATAATGACCTTACCACCACGTCCTGTAAACTTAATGGCATTTTGTACAAGAGAGAACATAACCTGCGTTATTTTTTTTGCATCTCCTGTCAGCTCTTGTGGAAGTTTAGGGTCTATAAAAGTAAGTACTTTGATCCCTTTATCTTGACCAAGAAGGAAAAAATTGTAAGCTAATTTTTCCATAGAAGGAAGGATGTTAAAAGGTGTCTCATTCAGCTCTAAGCGACCACCTTGTAACTGAGAAAGATCAAGAAGTGTCTCTATATTTGTCATAAGATTTTTTGACGAACTGCTAATCATGTTAATGTATTCACGTTGGCGTTTGTCAAGGTCGGTGTTATTTAAGAGTTCAATAAAACCTAAAATACCATTCATAGGCGTTCTAAACTCATGACCAATATTTGCTAAGAATTTTGTCTTTAACTTCTCTATCTCTTGTGTTTTTACATACGCTTTATGTAGTTCTGTCACATCTTCTAACTCTAAAATATAGAAGTTTTTATTCTTCTCATATGTGTGACACTTTGCATCGATAACCACAATTTCACCATCAGGCTTCGCAATACGTACTCTATAACCATCAGATTGGTACTTTCTTATGTAGTCTAACCAAGATTTATCGGACTCTGTAAAAATCTCTTCACTTTCACTTAAAAAAATGTCTCTTACACTCTCATTTTGTGCTTTAAACTCTTCAATACTTCTATAGCCAAGTGTTTTATAAAAGCTTTTGTTAGCACCTATCCATCCCTCTCCTTGAAAGAAGTAGAGCATCATTGAAGGAGAGTTATCTACAATGTTCATAAAGAAATCTTTATCTAAGTAACGCTCAAAGTCTGTTCTAGTTCTAACTTCTGTCGTGTCGTTTAATGTTTTTGGTGATGAAAAGAGAGAAAAGAGTCCCATAAGTATCCTTTTAAAAAATAGTCACTTTGATTATATCACAAAATATTGTAAAATCCATTTTATGAAAAAAGCAACAAAAAAAGAAATAGCTGAAATTCATAAGCTCTTTGTAGAGCGCTATGATGATGCTGTTACAGAACTTAACTATAAAAATGCCTATGAACTTGTGGTTGCAGTAGCACTCTCTGCACAGTGTACAGACAAACGGGTTAACATTCTTACCCCACCACTTTTTGAGAAGTACCCATCTACCAAAGAGTTAGCAGCTGCTGATTTAGATGAAGTCAAAAGTTTCATTAACTCCTGCTCCTTTTTTAATAATAAAGCAAAAAATATTATTGCTATGGCAAAAAGAGTTGAAGAGGTCTATGGTGGTGAGATTCCTATGGATGAAAAAGAGCTACAGACACTCGCAGGTGTAGGACAAAAAACTGCTAATGTTGTCATGATAGAGTACACCGGAGCAAACCTTATGGCCGTCGACACCCATGTTTTTCGGGTAGCACACCGTCTTGGTCTTAGCGATGACAAAACAGCAAAGGCAACAGAGGCTACACTTGTTAAGAAATTTAAAAATGACCTTCATGCACTCCACCAAGGAATGGTGCTCTTTGGACGTTACATATGTAAGGCGAAAAATCCTGAATGTGACAAATGTTTTTTAACAGAGTATTGTAAGACAAAAGAGAGTTTTAAAGTTTAGGTATAGGATATGCTTTACATACATATGATAAAAATACTCCTACCACTCACACTTCTTCTCACACTCTTTAGTGGCTGTCTTAACAAACACGGCATCTCTGCAAAATACTACAGTGACTGCAAAGAGTACTATGACCTACAAGGGTACTACCATAAAGAGTGTGGGGATGATGATATTGTCACCTATAAACAGATTGGCGATGCATTTAAACGCAAAGAAGAGAAAAAGAGTGATGCCAATGTGTGGTAGAGCCTAAAGGGCTAAAACCACGTAGTAATCTTCTCGAGCTCTTCTCTTGTTTTGCGCTTTTGTGCGTCTACTCGGTACCCAAACGCGACCATTACAGAGACACCGAACTCCTCTGTGTCAATGCCAAAGTTCTCTTGCATTACCTTCTCTAAAGCTTCTGCTTGAAACCCCTCTATAGGACAGCTGTCAACTCCCAGCATAGCTGCTGTACTCATCATGTTTCCAAGAGCGATGTATGTTTGCTTACATGCCCAGTCAAAAGTAGCTCGTTCACTCTCTAAGAGTTTAAAGTCACTCTCTTGAAAATTTCTGTAAATTTCACGACGCTTCTCTGCCATCTCTTCTGGTAGCTTATGCACATCATACATCATATGTGTAATATGCTCACTCGAGGCAAGCATACTCTTCTGTTTACGTGCAAGAACAACAACAAAGTGACTTGCAGTAGGGAGAGTCCCCTGTGCACCCCAAGTTACCTCTTTAAGTTTTTCTCTTAACTCCATGTTTTGTACTACTAAAAACTTCCATGGCTCAAAACCAAAAGAGCTAGGAGAGAGTCTTGCTACTTCTAAAATAGTAGCAAAATCCTCTTCGCTAATTTTTTTCTCTGCATCAAACACCTTGCAGGCATGACGAAAGTTATATGCCTCTAAAATTTCATCTTTTCTCATAAACACTCTCCTCTATTTTATTGCTATAAATGTAGCAAAGTTTGCCCAACGAAAGACGACCTCACAGTGTGAAAAACCAGCATTTTTCGCCATCTGTATGTTCTCTTCTTCTGAGTAAGGAACCAAAACATTCTCTAAGGCCTCACGTTTTTGCATAATCTCATACTCTGAGTAGCCCTGCGTTTTTTTAAAGTCATAGTAACACTCTATGAGATCTTTATTGAGCTTTGCATGATGTGAAATAACCTTTTCACTAAAAATGAAAACACCCTCTTTTTTAAGTGCATTTGCAATCTTTTTTACAAGCTCTTCACGTACCAAGGGGCGAATAAACTGGAGAGTGTAGTTACTGACAAAAACATCTGCCTCTTTGTAGTCATACTCTAAAATATCGGCATATAAAATATCTATTTTTGCACCATAAGCCTCACATTTACGACGAGCCTGCTCAAGCATAGCCTCTGAGTTGTCAAGTCCAACTAAGGTAGCCTCTACCTTAAGTTTTCTGTGAATATTTAAAAGGAGAGAAGCTGTTGAGCACCCAAGGTCATAGACTAAGCCCCCCTCTTGGAGGTTTTTATGGACAAAAAACTCTGTAATATCCTGTGCTTCTTTATAGTAAGGAACACTTCGTCCTAGCATATCATCAAAGACGGCAGCCACTTCAGCATCAAATTCAAACTGTTTTTTTATCGGTTTAGTAAATACTTTATCATTCATAAAAGTATTTTATCCTAATTTTTTTGCTTATTATCCATATTTTTATAAAAGACAGATCTATTTTTTCCTCTTTTTTTCGCTTCATACATTGCAACATCTGACTTTTTCTTTAAATCATAAATATTTTTTGCATCATAGGGGAATAGAGATACACCTACACTTCCAGAGAGTGTTATCTCTTTAAAATCACATTTCATATTAATAGTTTTCACTAATGCTTTTACTTTATGTTCGAGTGCTTCTAATGAGTCGTACTCTATGATGGCAACAAACTCATCCCCACCTAAACGTGCCGTGTAGTTCTCTGCACTAAGTATTTTTTTTGAAAATGCCTGAAGTACTTTATCCCCAATGTGGTGTCCAAATTTATCATTCACATTTTTAAACTCATCGAGATCAATAAAGAGAAGTGCAAACTGTTTGAGATTCTCAGTTGATTCTAAAAGTTTTTTCTCAAAGGAGTGTCTATTTGGAAGATTTGTAAGTGTGTCATGGGTTGCAAAATGTCTATTTTTTTCAAGATTTTTTTCTAAACTTAGCAAATCCTCTTTCAGAGAGTTCACAATATGAAAATAGTAGAGAGGTAAAATAGCATAAGCAATAAACCATGAGTAAGCAGAAGATGCATTCTCTATCCAAAAAGGAGAGTGTGTAATAAGTAGATACCAACTTAATAAAATACTTACATAGACAATGTATGCAACCTCTTTTCCATAACGCAGGCCATAACCGAGCATATACCACAGGAGTAAAACAGTGTAGTACTCTGAGACATCTCCTACAAGGTACATAATGTAAACAGAAGAGACCACATCTAAAACAGCAATAACTCCTATACGTACAGATTGTAATAAAAATGGGTACTGGAAAATAAAGAGATAATATAGAATGTTTAAAGCTATGACTGCTAAAAAAATATCTAGAATAGTAATGTACTCATTCACTCTCAGCAGTAAATAACTACTGTTAAAGAGATAGAGAGTCACAACAACAGAAGTAATTAAAAAAATTCTCAAAAATATCTGAATTTTTTCACTCTTTAAGTGTGCTAATTTTTTTAGTGATACATCAACCATTGTTATTCTTTATGTGTTTTTAACAATTGTACTCCTAGTTTTATAAAATAACTCTTACGATTCTTTAAAATTTTGTTAAAATATGCACAACACAAAATAAGGAATAGAATGGAACTTGACACTTCAACATTAATGATGCTCTTTTTTGTACTCTTTTTAGTCATGAGTATTTGGAAAATATGGGCTTTTTTACCAAACAAGCAGTTAGAAGATGATGATAGAACAGAGGAGTCAGAATCTCTTTTAACCTCTATAATGCTAGATATTATCCATAAGCATCAAGGAAAAATTACAGAGAAAGAGTTACATGAGAAGATGGCAGAGCATGAAGATTTTGACAAAAAGCTCTTCTGGCGTTTTAACCTCAACAGACTTAAACAACTCCTACTTAGCCACTATATGGAGCATGATGTTCAGAGCATTGAAGCACTTCATAAAAAAATAAAAGAGAAATAAAGAGAAGCTTCTCCTTACAAAAAGAGTAAGGAGAAAGAAGAAGGGAAAAAGCTTAGTTTCTGTTGAGTGCGTTAAGATCTTTAAAGGCTTGCTCAACTCTAGCAACAAGTCCTTCTTGACCAGCACGTAGCCATTTTCTAGGATCGTAGTATTTTTTGTTTGGCTTATCTTCACCCTCTGGGTTTCCAATTTGAGCTTGAAGGTAGTCATGGTACTTAGCAACATACTCACGAACACCATTCCATGTAGCCCACTGTGTATCTGTGTCAATATTCATTTTAATAACACCATACCCAATAGCCTCTTCTATTTCAGACGGAAGAGATCCTGAACCACCATGGAAAACAAAGTTTACTGGCTTTTGAGACGTCTTATGTTTTTCATGAATAAACTTTTGAGAGTTATCTAAAATTTTTGGTGTAAGTGTTACATTCCCTGGCTTGTAAACGCCATGTACATTACCAAATGAAGCAGCAATAGTAAAGTGAGGAGAGACTGCACCTAAAACTTCATACGCTAAACATACATCTTCTGGCTGTGTGTAAAGAAGTGAGTTGTCCATATCAGTGTTGTCTACACCATCTTCCTCTCCACCAGTACAGCCCAGTTCTATCTCTATGCTCATACCAATTTTACTCATACGCTCTAAGTATGTTTTACAAGTACTGATGTTCTCTTCTAAAGGCTCTTCTGAAAGGTCAAGCATATGTGATGAGAAAAGTGGTTTACCAACATGTTTAAAGTACTTCTCACCAGCATCTAAAAGAGCATCTATCCAAGGAAGTAATTTTTTTGCAGCATGGTCAGTATGTAAAATTACAGCTACACCATATGCTTCTGCCATAGCATGCACATATTTTGCACCAGCAATGGCACCTTTAATCGCTGCATTTTCACCTTCGTTACTAAGACCTTTACCAGCGAAGTAAGATGCACCACCGTTACTAAACTGAATGATTACAGGAGAGTTTACGTTTGCAGCAGCTTCTAAAACACCATTAATGGAGTCTGTATTTACTACATTTACAGCAGGAATAGCAAACCCCTGCTCTTTTGCATGGTCATACACTTTTTGTACATCTTCTCCAAAAAGAACACCTGGTTTTACAATATCTAAGATACCTTTACTCATAAGAACAACACCTTTTTCTAGCTAAATTTTAATTATTATTTTGAAATTATATTAAAAAGTTCATTTAAAAGAACTTTATGTTAGAATTCAAAAAACTACTTCGATGGAGGTTTATGTCAAATTTACAAGCAATAGGACTTATTACCGATATTGTCCTTATAGATATTATTAACTTCTCACAACTCAAATCATCACAGCAACTCGAGATAGTAAGTTTTTTAACAAAGAGTTACAGAAAAATGATTGAGAAGATGCTTATGAATTCTCATACACCACTCTCTAAGTTTATTATAGGTTTTGTCTCCACTGGAGATGGTTTTTACTGCATACTCAACCCTAGGCTCAAAGGCTTTGGGGCTATTTTGGGCTTAAGTTTTAGCCATTTTGCAGAGCATATTTCTCAGAAGTATCCATACTTTGAGGGGATTAAAATCGCAGTACATACAGGAGAGGTCAATGAGTTTAGGGACATACTTGGAAGTAAAAACTTCATAGGTGATGGACTCAACGACTGTGCACGTTTTTTAGAAGTAAAAAGTTTTACCATCTCAACTGTTATGGTTTCAAGTGATGCCTACGAAAGTTTAAAAAAGTTTCTCCAACTACATAAAGACTTTGCAACACTCCTAACAAAACGAGAGCTCAAAAAATCGAGTACACACTGTTTTAAAGACAAACATGGAAAAGAGTTTAAAGGGTGTCTTATCTGGTTAAGAAACTCCGGAATTATTAATCCACCAGACATCAATTTAAACTCCATCATTTAAAAGGAATACATATGAGACTAACAATAGACGAATACTCAAAATATTTTAAAATGTCCAAAGAGATGATTAACTCTAAACTACGTAATAAAAAGCTTAACTATATTATTGAAGATGGCATTACATACATTATAGTGACTAGAAGCTCACTCAAAAGTGACAAACGCAAAGAGATACATGAAGAGAAGAAAGAAGAGATGAAACAGACAGAACAAAAAAAAGAGCAAGCAGTAAGTAAACCTAAAACAACAGTAGCAATGGTTTTAGGACTCTACCAAAAAGAGAACCAGCACCTCAAAGAGAAAATAGTACAACTTGAAGCAAAAATAGACTCACTCATAGCAGACAAAGAGCAGATGCTTCGTGATGAAATGGCAAAAATTGAGCAGGTCTATAGTGACAAAGACACACAACTCAAAACTATTTTAGAGCTTATTAACCATAAACTCGAGATGGAGAAGCAGGAGACAATTCACGAAGTAGAAACGATTGAATCTCCTAAAGAGCAAGAGAGTGAAAAAGAGCAGAGTGGCGAAAAAATTATTGAACTCAAAAGCTACTTAAAAACATTAGACTTAGAGAACTACCAGAGAAAAATTATTAAAAAAAGATTTTTAGCGGTTATGGGAAAAGATGTACGCATTATTAAACAGAATGGAAAACTCTTTTTAGACTTTTCTAAGTACGACTATAGTGATTTACTAGAGTACTAAACAGTACTAAACCGACCACTCTTTCACTCCTTTTGTCCTTAGGCAGAGGGAGCATTACACCCACACACACAAACCACTTCACCCCACAAAAGCATTTATTTTTTACGAAATAGAAAAGTACCCCTTAAGCAATCCAAACAATATTTTTATAAAAACAACACGGTTTTCCGTATGTTAAAGTGTATTTATAATATATAATAGACATATTAACATCATATAGAAACTATTTAAACGCTTAAAGAAACAGTAATATTTATATTTAACATATTTTAATGTATATTAAAGTATATAATCCGTATACTTCTCTTTATGCAAATTGATGATTTATTTAATATCCTTCACAACTCCATAGAATCACAAAATAATGGTCGAAAAATATCCCTCAAAGATATGGCATCCATGTTTGGCATCTCTATGCGAACATACCAAGACTGGAAGCTAGGTCGTGCAAAACCTCAAGCTGCTGCAACAGTCATAAAGATGTTAGGAAAATTAGATGATGACGAGATAATAAGAGCTGTAAGAAAAATAAATAAATTAGGGGATTAAATTATGAGTGCACTCACACAAAATGAACGCGAAGGGTTAGATGATGTCTTTTTATCAATACAAACTGGTGAAAAAAAATACCAAAAAATGAAAGAATTATCACCTTTAATTATTTCTCGTCATATGAGCTTAAATCTCTCAAAGCACTTAAAACAAGCTAAACTTGGACTAAAAGAAACAAAATTATCACAATTTTTACTCAATTTAAGTAAAAAGAAGAAAAATTTAAGCAAATAGAGTATAAAGTACCTATAGCTGAATTATTTCGTCCCAAATTGATGAAGGTTCGGAAAAATATTTTAATCCAAGGGTTTATTTATGAATAAAGCACAATTCGTTGAATTAGTACAATCATGTGGCGAGTACAAAACTAAAGTAGAAGCAGAAGCAGCAATTAAAGCATTTACAGATGCAGTTACAACTGCATTAGTACAAAAAGAAGATGTTTCTTTAGTTGGTTTTGGTAGTTTTACTGCAGCTCTTCAAAAAGGTAAAAGTGGTAAAGTACCTGGTACTGACAAGACTTATACAACTCAAGATAAAATGGTTCCAAAATTTAAAGCTGGTAAAGGTCTTAAAGACCGTGTAGCTTCAGGTAAGTAATTTTTTTAAGAGTCTGTCCCTACTTTTAGGTGACACACTCTTAAACTCCTCAATATGAAATTACCTTTACTCCACTCCCTCTTTTCAAAAAAGACAAAAAAACTTACCGTTCCTGACACTATACTTATTAAAAAACTCAAAAACCTCTCTTCACAGAGTAATCTTTTAATCTATAAAGATGTTACTATTTACCACCACACAAATAGCTACAGCATTCCTCTACTTGTTATTGATGATTTACGAGGTATTTATGTTTTTGAGACAAAAGAGTGGACATACGATGAGCTTAAGAACGCACAGGTTCAAAAAGCAAAGAAGCAAGAGACATCTGCAAATACACTTGCATTTGACAACACCCATGCAATTATTCGTCAAAAGTTTAATGAAATTACACACAATGATGGGGTTCCAATTTTTAACTACCTTTTAATGGAAAATTTAAATGCTGATGAGTATGAGCATTTAAATGATTCATTCAAAGAGCTACTCCCAAAAGAGAAAATCATATTTAGTGACTCTCTTCAAGCAGACATTTTACAAAAACTACAAGATGCCTCTCCTGAAAACCATACACTTCCATCGAGAGAAAAAATTGTGACGACACTTTTTATGCAGTATGCCATACTAGATGTACACCAAACGCATATTGCAACGCAAGAGCAGATGCTTTTCATAGACAAAGAGTTGGCACTCCATGAGTACTTAGAAGGTGTTAGTGGAAGTGGTAAGAGTAACCTACTGCTCTTAAAAGCCATAAAAGAGACTTTTCATAATCCTCAAAAGAAAACAGTTATTGTAAAACCTACACATTTAGCCTGCGACATCTTAAAGAAGAAACTTTTAGAAATTGTCGAATATGCAATTATAGAGATTAATCTGAGTAGTATTGAAATAATTACTCCCTTAGAGCTTCTCAATAGACACCAAGCAAAGCTTAAACGCGAGCCACTTCGCACGGTAGAAGTAGATGACAAACTACTCCATAAAAAGTTTTTTGCCGCAGACTTTATTATGTGTGATGATGCACACCTTCTTCCTTTAGAGTTTTTAGAGTACCTCAAGCAGCTTCAGCAAAAAAGAGAGCTCCTCTTAGTCAATGCGCCTAAAGAGCAAGCGACACTGAGCCTTACTAAAAACTTTCGTATGCAAGAGAAGAGTATAGAGTTTTGTAAAACAAATCCTCATGCCAAAGCTATGCACCTTATTGCAGCAAAAATAAAAAATGAACAAGAGAGTGTTATGCTTGTAAGTAACTCTCTTACAAGGGAAAAACTCAAAGATGATTTAGCCTCGTTTATTGAAAAAGAACCACAAACCATAGAGAGTAACCGACCACTTTTAGAGCAAAACTTTTCACAACTTCTCTTCTGTGACTATGGAGATATTAATGAGATTCAAAGTGATCATATTATCCTTATGGATTTATGTTTTTCAAGCAAAAATGAGATAGAATATGCCTTTAACTTATCTACAAAGAGTGCGACTGTTCTTTACGAAGAAGAGTGCCAAGAGATAAAAAACTTAAGGAAACAATATGAAAAACAAAGTAGTCAAGAGCGATCAGGAGTGGAAAGCACAACTCTCGCCTGAAGCGTATTCAGTATGTAGAATGCATGGCACAGAAGCACCTTTTTCAGGTGAATTTTATGATTACAAAGGAGAGGGAACTTACAAGTGTGTATGTTGTGGAGCACCTCTTTTTGAATCGAGTACAAAATTTGACTCAGGTACTGGATGGCCAAGTTACTATGAAGCTATTGAAGATGCTGTTACTGAAGTTAAAGATGGCTCTCACGGTATGTTTCGTGTAGAAGTTCTTTGTGCTACATGTGACGCACACCTTGGACATGTGTTTCCGGATGGACCAGAACCTACAGGAATGCGTTACTGTATTAACTCTGTATGTTTAACACTAGATGAGGAGGAGAATTAAGATGAAAAAACTTCTCTCCTCTCTTGCAACATTTGTACTCTTAGTAGGTGTAACGGCTTGTGGTTCTAACTCCTCTACAGCTACAAAGCAAACAACTCCAACACAGAAAGTCTCATCGCATAAAGTAAATGAGCACAATCCTGTTGTTGTACTTGAGACAACTATGGGACCACTAGAGATAGAACTCTTTGAAGATGTAGCACCTCTTGCAGTTGAAAACTTTATGACACACATAAAAGATGGTTACTATAACGGTATTGCATTTCACAGAATTATAAAAGACTTTATGATTCAAGGTGGTGATCCAACAGAGAGCGGTCGTGGTGGTGAAAGTATTTGGCATAAAGACTTTAAAGATGAGTACAAGAACAA
>Ga0256843_1000560_pt1 | contig 31534 bp, 31 predicted proteins | sample AlvinellametaG_FD_191572 | JGI IMG/M metagenome (GOLD analysis project Ga0256843, IMG submission 191572) | Pompeii worm associated microbial communities from hydrothermal vent at the East Pacific Rise, Pacific Ocean - Alvinella | ecosystem: Host-associated > Annelida > Integument > Unclassified ...
CCCACAAGCAGACCTTCTTCTTTGGCAACTCTGTGTGCCGTTTTGAAGGCATCTTCATTGCTGACCGTAATGACTTCATTGTAAATTTCGGTATTGAGAATACCGGGTATGAATCCTGCACCGATCCCCTGAATCTTGTGTACCCCGGCTGATCTGCCTGAGAGTACTGCGGAATTCTCAGGCTCTACCGCAATGGCTTCAAGTGTTGGAATTTTGGCTTTGAGAACTTCGGATGTCCCCGTAAGTGTGCCGCCTGTGCCGACAGCGGCAACAAAAATATCGACTTCTCCATCCGTATCTTTGAGTATTTCAAGTGCTGTGGTTTTTCTGTGTATGTCAGGGTTGTTCTCATTGTTGAACTGTTGCAGTACAATGGCTTTGTCGATCTCTTTTTCCAGTGCATTGGCTTTGTCAATGGCACCGTTCATTCCCTTTGCCGCAGGGGTAAGAACAAGTTCGGCACCCAGGTAGGCTAATAGTTTTCGTCTTTCAATGCTCATAGAATCGGGCATAGTCAAGACCAGCTTTAAGCCTCTGGAGGCACAGACAGCTGCCAGACCGATGCCGGTATTGCCGCTGGTGGGTTCTATAATAGTACTCTCTTTGGTAATACGCCCACTTTTCATCGCTTCATTGATCATGTTAAAAGCGATTCTGTCTTTAACCGAAGAGGTTGGGTTCATGAATTCACATTTCCCTAAAATCGTAGCACCTGTATCTTCTGAAAGAGTATGTAACTTTACCAGTGGTGTATTGCCTATGAGATCTTCAATGCTGTTAGCAATCATATGTGTTCCTCTCTGTAACGGAGAGTAAATCCGTATACTGTTTCGTTTACATTTCTGCCAATGTAATTATTTTTGGCTTAGTTGTTTAAATTCAAAGTTTTCATCATCATAATACTCTATGTTACCGTCTTCAAGGTTATAATGCCAACCATGAAGAAAAAGTGTACCGTCTTCAACTCTTCTTTTGACACCGGGGTAGGTGAGAAGATTGTCCAGTTGATAGACTACGGAGATCTTCTCGGTATATTGGTGCAGTATTTCGGAAGAACTTCCTCTGTGGGCCAGCAGTGCTACCTTTTTTGCCTCCTGCCCCAGTTCAAGCCATTTGATCGTATGAATGTTTTCAGGAGTCTCTTCAATCTCTTTGTAGAGTGCCGCGATGGCACCGCAGTGGGAGTGCCCGCAGACAATAATGTCGGAAACTTCCAAAATGCTTGTGGCATATTCAATAGCCGATGCAGTGGCATGAAAATCTGCATCGGGATTATACGGGGCGACAAAATTCCCGATATTTCTGATAATAAAAAGATCACCGGGTTTGGAATTGGTGATCATGGCGGGCATGACCCTTGAGTCGCTGCATCCGATAAAGAGTGCTTTGGGGCTTTGTCCCTCCTCGACCAGTTTTTTGAAACGCTCTTTGCTCTTGTTGAATGCGATCTTTCGGAACGCTTCATGCCCTGTTTCAAATTCTCTAAAACGGCTATCCATGCCTGACACCTTTAATAGAATAGGCTATCTCCTCTCCGGCATACATCGGTACGACACCGTTGTAGTCTTCGGGGACTTTAAAGGGGATTTTTTCCAGAAGCACCTCTTTTGAAATAGGGCTAATGCCATAAATTTTTTGTGCATTCCCCGATATAAAGTCTTGTAGATGATCCAGGGCATTATGTGTTTCAAAAAGTTCGGTCAGTACCTGTAGGGCAATTGGTGCGGTAAAGACTCCTGCGGCACATCCACATGCCTCTTTGGCATGTTTGGGATGGGGAGCAGAATCGGAACCGAACATGACTTTTGGATGGGCAGAGAGTGCTACCTTTAAAAGAGCTTCCCTGTCTTCGGGACGTTTGGCAATCGGTTTGCAGAAGAGGTGGGGCTGAAGCATACCTCCGGCTACATCATCCAGCGTGATCATAAGATGATGCAGGGTAATGGTTGCATAAAGATTCTCAAAACGTTCCAATGCTGCCACACTCTCTTTTGTCGTAATGTGTTCCATAATGATCTTGAGTTTTGGAAAGGCAGAGGCAAGCTTCTCATAGATGGAGACGAATTCCGCCTCTCTGTCCATTACAAATCCGTTGGTCTCGCCATGCACACACAGGGGGATATCCAGATCGCTCATCGCTTCGAGTGCCACTCTCAACTCTTCAACGTCAAAACCGCTGACACCGCCTTCGGAGTTGGTTGTGATCCCTGCCGGATAGAGTTTGATCGCCGTAATTTCATCACGTATGGATTCAAGAAATGCTTTGTCATATTCGGGTTTGAAAAAGAGTGTCATATAGGGTGTGAAACGTGCTTCTCCAATGGCATCTCTGATCCGTGCTTTGTATGCGACAACATCCTCTTTTGAAGTAACAGGGGGTACCAGATTTGGCATGATGACGGCACCGCAGAAAGTATGTGCACTTCCGGGAGCTACCGCATGGAGCATTTCACCGTCTCTGAGGTGAAGGTGCATATCCAGAGGGCTATGGAGTCTAATTTGCTGTGTTGATGGCATCGAAATCCTTTACGATAGTGTAGAGTGAACGGTTTGTATCTTTGGGAACAAACCAGTAGATAACTCTGATTTTGCCACAAAAATCATTAATACTGAGTGAGTTTTTCTTGTCCGGGGGTTTAAAATAAACGACTGGGTAGTCTATGCCCCCTTCAAAAAGCTGGTTACAGCGTAAAATACGCAGGGTACTGGCAGCCAGTGCTTTATGGGGAGCATTGAATTCAAACTGCCATTTGGCATACTCCGAACAAGTCGGATAGTAGCGGCAGTTAGCCGGCAGCATTTTGGAAATATACTGATATCCTCTGATGGGTGCTGTCCAGAATTTTTTTATCTTTATGGCATACTCCTTGTCTGTCCGTGTCGGACAATATATGATGCGGACATATTCACTGCATGATAGATGGCAGTATCGTATTTTCTACTATAGTATTGTAACAGCAGTTTCTGCAAAGTCGGCTCAATGGAAGGGGTAAACCAGCCGTTGTTGCTCAGAACGATCATATTTTTCGGGTCTCCTTCATAGAGTTTTTCACTGGTTGCTTCAAAGCAGATAGCATTTCTATAGGTTTTTCCGTCAATCGTGTAGTCTGTGACATGGCTGTCCGCCTTGTAGTCCACTGCACCGTCATAGAATACTCTGTTCACCCAGTCGCTGAGAAAATCCGGCAGGGGATTGCTCTCTCCAAAGGGTACCAGAAGCACTTTGTTGGCTATCTGTATCTCTCCGTCTGTAAAAATAAAAGTAGAATTTCTGGGTGTTTCCCCATCCCAGTAGAGTGCACCGGCCACAATGGAGATCTGTTTTGATTTTTCTCTGAGTGTGTCCAGCAGAGGTGCGGAGAGATTGAGAAAAACGGGAAAGACCGATTCTGGAAAGATGATCAGGGTCTTATGTGCACTGATCGCCTTGTCTATAGACAGAAAGAGTTTCCTGAACTGTCGGGGATGCAGCATTTTGTTCCATTTCTCTTCTACTGAAGTATGGGTGGTGACAATTTGTATTTTTCGGGGAAGTGTGATGGGCTGTGTCGGTATGGGGTCCAGTGCAAGCAGTGAGACAAGAAGGTAGAGAAAGTTTTTTTTCCAGAGTGTCAGTACCAAAGAAAGAAGTATGACGGCAAACTGCCATTTTTCTATTCCAAAATAACTTTCAACAAATATGAGTTCGGGTTTGAACCAGTCAAAGCCGAAAGGGTGAATGTAGCTAAAGAGCAGCAGGCCGGAGGATTTTATGAGGAGCTCTTCTAGGGTTGGTCTGCCGATCATGGTACTTTTGGATCGGTTAACAATCGACCCCACATAGCCAATGAGCCAAAAGAGGGCGGCATAGATCAACCCCACGGAAAGCACAACCACAGGAACAGCCCAGGGCATCTGGTAATGGTTGAAGCTCAGTGCGATCCACCAGAACCAGAAAATACCGGTAAAAAATCCAGCTGTACACCAGACGGCTGCACGGGAAGAAAGAAGAAGATAAAATGCAAGAAAACCTAAAACAGAATTAAGCCAGAGAAAGGAAAATCCCCAGTAGTCAAGGTAGATAAAGGCTGAACCCAAAAGCGCAATTGTCAAGCCTCTTGTTAGTACAAAGGTGCTAAAATGTTTACGAAAATTTCTCAATACACTCAAAAAGGATTCCTATGGGAGCAGAACAAGGCAGCGTGATAGGCTCGTTTCTACCACTTATCATCTTATTCGCGATTTTTTATTTTTTAATCATCAGACCACAGCAAAAACAGGCTAAAGCACATAAAGAGATGCTTGCAGGTCTTGCAAAGGGTGACAAAATTGTTACAAACGGCGGACTTATCGCTACAATTATAAAACCTGAAGAGGATTTTATCAAAATCAAACTAAATGATGACACTATCGTCAAACTTGACAGGGCATACGTGGCGAAGAAGGTTGAAGCAGGTAATGAAAACGCTTAACTTCAGACTCATCTTATTTATTTTCGCACTGATCTTCGGTGTGGTATTCTCCATTCCTTCTCTTACGCAAAGTGAAAGCGGAAAAAAGATCACCCTTGGGCTTGACCTTCAGGGTGGTCTGCATATGCTTTTGGGTATCAAAAGTGATGTTGCCATCGCTTCACGTACAAAATCAATCGCCGGAACAGTCAAATATCTTTTTAATGACAATGAGATTATTTTTGATGATTTGCGTATTGTAGACGGTGACAAGATCACATTTGAACTGCTTGATCAGGATGATGTACCTAAAGCCACGGCACTTTTGAAAAAAGAGATCGACGGTACGGTACTGACACAGAACGGTTTGAAGTTCACGCTTCAAATGACACCCAAAGAGATGGCCAGAACCAAACAGAATGCCATTAAACAGGCAGTCGATACCATTCGAAACAGGCTCAATGAGTTCGGTTTGGCTGAACCGACGGTTGCCAAGCAGGGTGAAGACAAAATTCTTGTAGAAGTTCCCGGTATTAAAACACAGGCGGATGAACAGCGTATTCGTGAACTTATCGCCAGAGCGGCACACTTGCAGCTCATGGCGGTAGATGAAGACAGAGCGGCACGTGTTTCTACAATGAGTGCTGCCGAAGCAAAAAGCTACGGTGATGTCATTCTGCCCGATGTCAATACACATGAAAGATATCTGCTGCATCAGATCCCGGTACTTGACGGTTCCATGCTGACAGATGCCAAAGTCGGTTTTGACAAAAGTAACCAGCCGGTCATCAACTTCTCTCTTAACGGTCAGGGTGCCAGAATTTTTGGTGACTTTACGGCTAAAGCAGTCGGAAAACGTATGGCGGTCGTATTGGACAACAAAGTGTACTCTGCACCGGTGATTCGTGAAAGAATCGGTGGAGGTCATGTACAGATTTCGGGAAATTTCAAACTCGAAGAGGCACATGATATTGCTATTGCTCTGCGTTCGGGTGCGCTGCTTGCGCCTGTCTATGTAATGGAAAAACGTTCTGTAGGACCAAGTCTGGGTGCAGACAGTATTAAAGCCAGCTCCATGGCACTGGCCCTCGGATTTATTCTGGTCATTCTCTTTATGATGATCTATTACCGTATGGCGGGTGTGGTTGCCAATGTGGCACTGGTAGGAAACCTCTTTCTCATTTTGGCGATCATGTCGCTTTTCGGTGCGACTCTGACACTGCCGGGTATGGCGGGTATTGTCCTGACTGTCGGTATGGCGGTGGATGCGAACGTCATTATCAATGAGCGTATCCGTGAACTGCTGCATGAAGGAAAATCCATTCCAAAAGCGATAGAGGACGGATATGACAATGCCTTTACCGCTATTTTGGATGCCAATGTCACGACACTGATCGCAGCGGTAGTACTGTATGCCTACGGTACAGGTGCCATCAAAGGGTTTGCGCTAACGATGAGTATCGGTATTTTGGCTTCAATGCTGACGGCAATTGTCGGAACACACGGTATCTATCAGTGGCTGATGCCTAAAATGGATAGAAAAAGACTGAATTTCTGGTTTGGTATTACATCTTCAGAGGGGGTAAAATAATGGAACTGTTCAGACTGAAAAAACCGCTCTCTTTGATGAGCCAGAGCAAGCGTTTCGGAACACTTTCGGTAACAGTTGTGCTGATCTCCCTGGTACTGATCTTTACCAAAGGGTTCAATTACGGGATCGACTTTGCCGGAGGTACGCTGGTACAGGTGAAGTATGAAGGCAAAGCTCCCATAGAAAAGGTGCGGAAAGCCATCGGTGTCGACAAAAACTATGAGAGTGCCAGTGTAACCTATTTTGGAAGCCCCGATGAAATTGTGATTCGTACGAAGATGAGTTCAAAAGCACTGGGTGAAGACATTAGTGACAAAATGACACAGCTTCTCAAAGATACGGGAAAATTTAAGATCAGAAGGGTAGATATGGTCGGTGCCAAAGTAGGTTCCGAACTCCGTGAAAAGGGGCTGATGTCAATGTTCCTTGCCATTTTGGGTATTCTTATTTATGTCTCTTTCCGGTTTGAATGGCGATTTGCGGTAGCCTCTGTTATGGCACTGGTGCATGATGTGACCATTGCCATGGGGGCAGTTGTGCTTTTCGGTATTGAGGTCAACCTTGATACTCTAGCGGCACTTTTGACCATTCTGGGGTATTCTCTGAACGATACGATCATTGTATTTGACCGTATTCGTGAGGGGATCAGAACCATCAAAAAGCCTGATCTGGCAGCGATCATTGATGAGTCTGTTACTCAGACGCTTTCGAGAACAACGCTGACTTCACTGACGACTTTCTTTGTGGTACTGACACTTTTCCTTTTTGGAGGAGAAATTATCCGCGGATTCAGCTTTACCTTGCTGGTAGGGATTATTGTAGGTACCTACTCTTCGATCTTTGTTGCTTCTCCTATTTTGATGTGGTTGGGTTTCGATGTTTCCAACTTCCGTGAAAAAGAGGCTGAAAAACTTAAGAGAGAGAAAGAGAAAGAGAAAATGCGTGCCATGTATGAACAGGGTACAATATAGTACATTTTCTCAAAAGCAATTTTGTAAAAGCATTTTAACTGCTTTTACAAATGGTGCGTTAAGAGTGAAAAGCAAAGCGTTATGATATGCTTTTCTACAGAAAAACTTTTTATTTGAGCAATAGATATTTATTTGTATATTGTTCAAACAAAAAGTATTTGGTTTAAGAAGGAGGCGGTATGCATTGGGGCAAGGTTTTTTATATCTTTTTTACATTGATGTCATTGACGACATCGGCAGCATTTCTGTATGAAAATTCAACGGTAGCACTTTTTATTGCCGGTTCGGTAAATGTGGTATCTACCATTTTGAAGATCGGTGTAAGAAATATTCTTTCTGCGGAGCTTCTGGCAGGTTCACTGGTGGCAGACCTTCACCTTATTCCGGCCTTTTTTGCATTGCAGTTCTATTCAAATGACAAGATTGCCGTCGGTTTGGTGATCGGTGCGGTAATTGCAAACCTCTATACGATATTTGTTTCAATGATAGAAAGTGCCAAAGAGAAAATCGATTTTTAAGTCTTGATATTGAAAAAAAGTATTGTATGGTTTTTAATAGCAACGATAGCGCTGTATGCCTCTCTTCCCGCAGGGATTGATCAGATCATCAGTCAGTCGGGTATCCCGAAAAAAGATATCAGTATTTATGTAAAGGAAGCCGGTACGAGCAGGCGGGAAGTAGCATCTTTAAATGCCGATACCGTGCGTACGCCGGCATCCGTAATTAAAGTGCTGACAACCTATGCAGCCGTTTTGAAACTGGGGTTTGACTACCGCTGGCCCACCAAGTTCTATACCACCGGAAAAATCAGGAACGGCGTACTCGGAGGCGATCTTCTCGTTAAAGGGTTTGGAGATCCTACGCTTTCGGACAAAGATCTTGAAGATATCGTTGCCCATATCAGTGCCAAAGGAATCAGAAAGATCAACGGCAATATTGTCATAGACAGAAGCTATTTTAAAGTAGGAAGCAAAGACAATTCCGGTTTTGACAGGCATACCTACAGTCCCTACAATGCCATGCCCGATGCAATGATGTTCAATGAACGGGTCAGTACCATCTGTATTACTCCCCGGCAAAACAGTGTGACAAAGAAAACGCCTGACGAGAGTTATCGCATAGTCAATCATCTCAAACGGGTGAACAAACCCTGTAGAGGACGCTACTCCTGGCCCTCTTTCAAGGTGGACAAGAGCCAGAGTACCACAACGGTGCTGCTGAAAGGCCCCATCTCCAAAAGATGCGGTACACGCAAGCTCTGTCAGGTGATCACCAAACCCTACAAAACATTTTACTATGCGTTAAAAGATGCATTGAAGCAGAACGGCATAGATGTAAAAGGCGGTTTTCGCCTTCATAAAATTCCAAACAATGCCAGTGAACTGTTTACCCATTACTCCAAACCTCTGGAGAAGATCATTTCCAAGACAGCCAAAAAAAGCAACAATCTGTATGCCCGGCAGATTTTACTCTCTTTGGGTGCCAAAATGTATGGTGCTCCGGCAACCGTAAAAAAAGGTAGATTGGCAGTTGAATATATTCTTAAAAGCCAGGGCGCGCTCAAGGGTGGAAAACTCTATATTGACAACGGATGCGGCCTTTCACGCAGTTCAAAACTGACAGCCAGACTGCTCGCAGGTATGTATGACCATGCCTACAGCAAATATGGACAGCGTTGGATGCAGACCCTCTCCATCGCAGGAGTAGACGGAACGATACGCAAACGCTTCAGGGGGACGGCAGTCAGCAAGCGTGCATGGATGAAAACAGGTACGCTCAAACGGGTAAAAAATATTGGAGGATATGTCAAAAGCAGATCAGGCAGTTTCTATACAGCGGTGATTCTTGTCAATACTACCAAAGGAAAATGGAAAGCAGCTCAGCTTCAAAATAATATTATCAAGTGGCTTGTCCGCTATAAGGGGCAGAAGCACAAGGTAGAAGAAACAGTGTTACAGCCGGCAGCTGTAACACCGGACAAAGTGCCTCAGTCAATTGTACAGGCAGAAAACAATACCTATTATATTCAGCTTGGTTCCTTTGTTCAGACACCGGGTGAAGAGTATTTTTCCCGTATTGCAGATCTTGGTTTTCCCTATATTGTTAAAAAAGAGGGTGTCTACAAGGTGTTGATAGGTGATTATAAAAGTCAGAAAGCAGCCCGGTATGCTTTGAAAAAAGTAAAACAGAAACTCAATGCGGATGCATTTATTATTGTAGAGAAAAGAGCAGAAGCGAAGAAAACCCAAAGTGTCTACTAAACAGAATTCAATGTATTGGTATCAATATGGATTTTTTACGGATTGCCTGGCAATATCTTCGAATTTAACCCCAACTACGTTATAATCTTTCTAAAAATACAGAGCTGCAATGAACTTTGAAACCTACCCTTTTGAAAAACTGAACAATCTGCTTGAAGCCATCGAACCTGACAGTGCTTTTTCTCCTTTAAGTCTAACCATCGGAGAACCGCAGTTTGAGACACCACAATTTATATTGGATGCATTGAATACGCATGCACCGCTTTTGAACAAATATCCTAAAACGGCTGGAGAGAGTGTCTTGAGAGAAGGGATGTTAAGTTACCTGAAACAGCGTTTTGGTCTCATTTTGGAGAACAGACAGATCATACCCACCTTTGGGACGCGTGAGGTACTTTTTAATTTTCCCCAGTTCTTACTGCATGATGTAGAACAGCCTTTGATGGTTTTTCCCAATCCTTTTTATCAGATTTATGAAGGAGCGGCCAAAGCATGCAGATCAGATGTGGTTTATCTGAACCTGAATGAAAATAACGGTTTTCATCCTGAAGCAAATGAGGTGGTACTGGCGGAAGCCAATTTGGTCATTTTGAATTCACCCAACAATCCTACCTCTGCTGTTATGGGACTTGAGGAGATGAAGAAATGGGTAAAACTCTCTTTGAAATATGATTTTGTTCTGCTCAATGATGAGTGTTATGCCGATCTTTATCTGAACGAACCGGTACCGTCCATGCTGAATGCCAGTATAGAAGCAGGGAATCCCGATTTTAAAAATATACTGGTGATCAACTCCATCTCCAAACGCTCTTCTGCACCGGGACTGCGCAGCGGGTTCATTGCGGGCGATGCTGAAATACTCAAGGCATATATGACCTATCGTACTTATGTGGGATGCACTTCACCGCTCCCTTTGCAGGAAGCAGCGGCAGTAGCCTGGGCAGATCAGGCACATGTGGATGTTTTTAGAGAAAAATACAAAAAGAATTTTGAGATTGCCAAAGAGATTTTGGGTGTTGAGACACCCGAAGCAACATTCTATATTTGGCTGAAAGTAGAAGATGAGATCGATTTCACGGTCAAGCTGTATGAGAAATACAACCTTAAGGTGATTCCCGGTTCTTTTCTGGGGCGTGAAGGGGAAGGTAGAGGTTATGTCAGGCTTGCCCTGGTCTATGAAGCGGATAAAACCAGGGAAGCTTTGGAGCGTATTGCCAAGATGATCGCGTAGAGTGGATTTTTCCACCTAATTTATGAGAAAAAGGAAATGAAAATGGATATGCCGGAAATACATGTAGAAGAACTGAAAAAAGACCCGGAGTTTCTTGCCAACATCAAGAGACTTGAAGAGGAGTGCCGTAAAGAAGAGAGTATCGCCAAAGGATATCAGCTTCTGGATGCACAGCTTGTGATTGAAGCGGGTGAAGATGAGATCAATGAGATATTTACCTATATTGTCAATACCGCATTTGACAAGCTTTCACAGTATCTTGTAGAGCATAAGTCTTTTGATATGAATGATGAGGAAGAGAAGGCCATTGCCAGGGCAATTTATGAACATGCCATCCAACGCTACAGTGAGAATGATGCCAAGGCAGCCAAAGAGATGTTTCTTGTACTTCATCATACCATAGACCATGCGGAACTCAAAGATGCCATGATGATCCATGCGGCAGCGGTGATGTCAGGAATGGGATTTGATGATTTTATTGATAATCTGGTGGATGTCGGAGATGTAGACCCCAATGATCCTCTGGCACTTTTTATTCAGAGTTTTGTACAGCCCAACGATATTCTTTTGACAATGTATGCCAAGTATGTACAGCAGGGGAAAGAAGAGCTCAAAGTGCTGGAAAAAGAGAAAGAAGCATAGTTTTGATCGTGTAGGGTGCTGTATTCTTGCAGCAGCAATAAAAAGCAGAGGTAATCAATGAAAATACATTTTATAGGCATCGGCGGTATTGGACTTTCCGCACTGGCAAAATTTCTGTACAATGACGGACATAAAATTTCCGGGTCAGATATCAAGCAGACAGAGATCACCAATGATCTGGCAACAAATTTTCATGCCAAAATTACCATTCCCCATCATGAAGAGGCTGTGGAGGGGGTGGACAGGGTTATCTACTCTGCGGCGGTACGTCCGAATAACCCGGAGTATCAAAGGGCCAAAGCATTAGGGATAGAACTGCTGTCCCGAAAAGAATCGCTCAAATTTATTCTGGGAGAGAAAGAGGTCTATGCAGTAGGCGGTGCCCACGGTAAAAGTACTACCTCTGCCATGCTGGCTTCTATTGTTCCCGAGTCCAATGCGCTTATTGGTGCCATCTCCAAAGAGTTTGGTTCTAACGTACGTAATTTTCCCAATGATAGAGTCGTTTTTGAAGCAGATGAGAGTGATGAGAGCTTTCTCAATTCCAATCCCTACCTTGCTATTGTCACTAACGTAGAACCCGAGCATATGGAGTATTATGAGTATGACGAAGAGCGCTTTTACAATGCCTACAGAAAATTTCTTTCTCTGGCCAAGGTACGTATCATTAATGCTGAAGATACTTTTCTCTCTTCACTGGATATAGAGAGTATCAAACTCTACCCTTCCAAAGATATCCGTCACATAGAATTTCTCCTGATCAACGGTGAACCTCATACACGCTTTGAACTGCTGGATCTTGGTACATTTGATGTATTTGGTTTTGGTGAGCATATTGCACTTGATGCTGCACTGGCTATTTTGGCTGCATTGGAGTTGGGAGAAGAGTTGGAAACGGTACGTGTAAACCTTCGCAACTACAAAGGGATCAAAAAACGTTTTGATATTATAGAGAACCGGGAGCAGATGGTGGTCATTGACGATTACGGCCATCATCCTACCGAGATCAAAGTGACGATGCAGTCTTTGCAGGATTATAAAGCTCTGCGTGGCTTCAACAGCCTCAATGTCATTTGGCAGCCGCACAAATATTCGCGTACGATTGATAATCTTCCCGGTTTTGTCGAATGTTTTGAGGGGGTGGATGAACTGGTTATTTTGCCGATCTGGTCGGCAGGTGAACTGGAAGTAGATATTGATCTCAAAGGGGCATTCAGTCGCTATAAACTGTTAATGGCAGACAGTGTGACAAAAGAGGACTCCATTGTAAAAATCATGAAAGACGGACATGTGATCCGTGAATATTCCGAGGGGCTTGTCTCTGCGTTTGGTGCAGGAGATATCACCTACCAGATACGGGGTGAAGCATGATGATGCAAAATGAAGATCGTATCTCTATTTTTTGTCTTTCTGTATAAAATAAAATATGACCGATGCCCAGAAAAGAGCAATGAGTACTCCTGCCGCAACATCGCTTGGAAAGTGTACCTGTAGATAGATACGTGACAGGGCAACAAGTACGGCTAGAAGCAGGAGCAGTAAAAAAAGAGAGGTTCTCAATGGATGGCCGCTTGCATAGAATATCAGCCAGAGCGCCAGAACAAAGCTGAATGCCTGAGCCGTATGGGCACTTGGAAAAGAGGGGTCAGTGGGAAGAGGAATGATACTCTGAAAAAAGTCCGGACGTTCACGGCCTATGAGATACTTCATAATGCGTGCTGTCAGCAAAGAGAAGAGAAAGACAGAAGATGCCCAGAATATCTGTTTGCTATGGTGTCTGTATCCTTCCCGTAAAAGCAGCAATGTAAAAAGAGGTAAGAGCAGCCAGAGAGAACCCAGTTGTGTGAGTATTTTAAAAAAGTTGTCGAGTGTAACCGTGTGCAGGGTATGAAACCATGACATAATAACTTTGTCCATCTGAACAGTTTGGCTATGCATAACAGCGTAGGTCAAAATGGACAGCAGTAGGATGAAAAATAATGCATAAAGCAAATAAAATATCGGTATATGTTCTTTTCGTAGCATTTTTGGCAGCCTTTTTCTGAAGAAGAGAACATGTATGAGGGCTATGGGGATGATACCATCCACCGTTCTCCTTTGTTAGGGTATTATAGTATAATCCCATTAATGAAACGAGGCAGGAAAAAGCAAGTGAATAACGAAAAATCGATCATACAGAAACTTGACCTTGACGGGTATATCCAACAGTTCAAACAGTTCTTTGCACGTGAAAAAAATGTGGCAATGATGGGTGATATCAATCAGCATTTCCGTTATATCAAATCACTTTCATCCGTACAGTTTCCTGCGCCCTCCCTTGTTCCAAAACTTGAGAGAGAACTTAATCTGCTAAAAAAACAGGGGGTGCTCTCTCTGGATGAAATTTATGCGTTTGTGACAATGATCTCCTATTTCAATACGCTCAAAAATGTCAGTTTCAATGAACCCGTAGCCTCATGGATACGTGATATTGATATTCCGGATGAAATTCTTGAAGTACTTGGCTATTTTACCGAAGAGGGCAATATCAATCCGGAGCGTGACCCTGAGCTTTTCACACTTGAACGTGCCATCAAACAGAACAAAACAGAGATCAAAGAGACACTCTACAAGCTGGCACACTCCAGCAGACTGAGAGACTATCTTGTCGATACACAGGTACACTTTAACGGCGGAGAAGAGACCCTGCTGGTACGCGGCGGTTTTAACAATGTTGTAAAGGCAACGGTGGTGGCGCGGAGTTCGGGAGGTTTTTTCTATATTATTCCCCAGAGTATTTCCCATCTCAAAGAGAAAGAGTCAGCACTTTTAAGCAACAAAGAGGCACTGATCTACCGCTACTGCAAAGAGATATCGGCTGTATTTCACAAATGGGAACGCTTTCTTGCCTATATCAACAAAGAGTATGACAGGTTTGACCACTATCAGGCACGTGTCTCTTTTGCCAGAGCCAAAGAGTATGAGTTTGTGCTCCCCGGCAAACACAAGCGTATCAAACTGCAGGATTTTGCCCACCCTGCCATTGAAGACCCGGTACCTGTCACCATCGATCTTTCCAAACAGATCATGCTGATCACCGGGGTGAATGCCGGGGGTAAAACGATGCTGCTAAAATCACTCCTGAGTGCGGTATATATGAGCAAATACCTGCTGCCGTTCAAGTGTGATATCTCTAAAACCGAAGTAGGACATTACAAGAGTATTGAAGCGGTCATTGACGACCCTCAGTCGGTGAAGAACGATATTTCCACCTTTGCAGGGCGTATGCAGGAGTTTGCCAAATTGTTTGGTAAAGAAGATGCCATTGTCGGAGTCGATGAGATAGAACTGGGGACAGACAGTGACGAGGCAGCAAGCCTTTTTCGGGTAATGCTTGATGAACTGAAGAAAAAAGGGATCACCTTCATTGTCACAACCCACCATAAACGTCTGGCCTCATTGATGGCAAGTGATGATGAGGTGGAACTGATTGCTGCACTCTACGATGAAGAGCGGAGGGTACCGACCTATACTTTTCTTCAGGGAAGTATCGGCAAGAGTTATGCCTTTGAGACGGCACAGCGCTACGGTGTCCCTGCGGGTATTGTGGCACAGGCAAAGAAAGTATACGGTGAAGACAAAGAGAACCTCAATGAACTCATAGAACGCTCCACTTCTCTGGAGCGTGAAATGCGCCAGAAGATCGCCAAAGTCGATGAAGAGCTCAAAGCGGTAGAGCGACAGAAAGAGCGTCTTGAAGAAGAAGAGCTCAAACTCAAAGAGCAGCACAGAAAAGCGATCGCCACACTGGAGAACCGTTACAATGCGGCTACCAAGAAAGCCAGAGAAGCACTCAAGGCCAAAGAGTCCACCGAGGGAAGAAGGCTCTTGAATGTTGCCCATCAGCGAAAAGCATTTCAGCAAAAAGAGATCAAGCGTGTTAATGAAACGCCGCTTAAAGAGGGTGACAAGGTCAAATACCGCTCCCATAAAGGTGAGCTTCTCTCCATACGCGGTAAAGATGCCACGATCATTGTGGACGGGCTGAAGATGCGTGTACCGCTTTCCCAGCTTAAACGCAGGGGTGATGTGCCGCAGGTGAAAGCTGTAAGCAAACCTAAAAAAGCAAGTGTCCAAGTTGAAAAGAACGGTGCAGCTGTTTCTGTCAAGCTGCTTGGCATGTATGGAGATGAAGCCATCGATACTGTAGACAAGTTTCTTTCCGATGCACTGGTGAACGGGTTGAATGAAGTGCAGATCATTCACGGTACGGGAGGGGGTGTGCTGGCCAAACTGGTGACAGAGTATCTTAAACAGCATCCAAAGATACAGAAGTTCTACCGTATGCCGGGCAATCTGGGTATTACGGTGGTGGAACTGTAACCCTATTTTTAACTCCAAAAGGTATAATATATGCTATTAAACCTTATTAGGAGAAGTCTGTGAGTATTCAAGACGATGTAAACTATGTTAAAAGTGAATTGAGCGGTGATGAAAAGATATTGGAGAGTGCTTTTAAAATAGAGACATTCTATAAGAAGTATAAACTGCTTATCTGGGGTATTGCAATCGCAGTGTTTCTTGTCTTTATAGGTTCAACAGTGATGGATAGTATAGAAAAATCCAGACTGGAAGAGGCAAATAAAGCATTTTTGACATTACAGAAAAAGCCAAACGATACGTCTGCGCTTGAAACACTTAAGTCCAAGAATCCGGCACTTTTTGAGCTTTTTACCTTTTCGAAAGCAGTGAAAAAACAGGATATTCCTGTTTTGAAAATTTTGGGTTCAACTAAAAATGAAGTACTTTCCGACTCTAGTAAGTATGTCGTGGCAACACTTGAGAAGAAAGAATCTGACAGTACGCTCTATAAAGAAATGGCAGAAGTTGATGATGCCTATCTGGCATTAAAAGCCGGTGATCCTGCTAAAGCCAAAGAGAAACTGGAACTGATAGATGAACGTTCAGCTATTGCACCAATTGCCACACTTATGAAGCATGCAGCGATAAAGGTAAAATAATGAGAAGTTTGTTTCTTCTGTTATTGTCCGCAGCGGCACTGCTCTTCTCCGGTTGCAGTTCCAAACAGTATTTTGAACCTGAGCAGACCTATTCTGCAGCACAGGCAATATCGGTCTATCAAAGTAAGATTATTGACCGAAGTCGTGACGGTGCAACACTTCAGAATGGTCAATATATTGGTAAAAAAGGTGTGCAGCATATTAATCTGGGTGAAGGCTATAGATTTTTAAGTGAGAGTGCAGCATATGTATTGGCGGGGGATGCAGAGGGAAAATTGAAAATTATTAACAAGAAAAGCGGGAAAGTACTTCGTATAGTTGATCTTGAAGTGCCAATTGTTTCAGCTTCTCTTCACAATGGTATCGTTGCCTATATTCTCAATAACAATGCCTTTGGCATCTACCGTATCAGTGATGATAAAAAAGTAATGGAGAACCGTTCTGAAGTTACCTATGCCATTGATACCAGAGCGGCAAATCCGATGTTCATTGACTCTCTTGTCATTATGCCGATGCTGGATGGAAAACTGGTAATTATGGATTCCAGAGATCCTGTAGATGCCAAAGTGATTTATCTGAGCAGTGACAAAATTTTTAATAATGTCATTTTCCTTTCAAGAATGGGAGATACGCTGGTAGCAGCAACACCGAAAAAACTTATTACAGTCGGTGTGGATGGGCAGATGGAGTATCGTGCCAATATCTCTGATGTCGCTGTTTCCGGTAATGCGATCTATCTTTTCAGCAAAGAGGGAGAGGTGATCAAATTAAACAGTATGCTTAAAGATGTTGCTATCCAAAAATTCAAGTATGCACATTTTGCCGCATCAACTGCATTTGGCGGAAAAGTGTATGCACTTGATCAGCAGGGAGCGCTTATTGTACTCTCCTCTGATTTGAAACAGTATAAGATCTATGATATCGGTGAAGTGGAAAGTCCTGTATTTATCAGTGGTTCAAGACTCTATAAAGACGGCAAGATCATTGACCTCTCCAAGCTGAACTACTAGGCGGAGGAGAAGGCAGTGAGTGATCTGCTTATTGCCTTCAAAGAGTATATTGCTGTTACCAAAGCACTTGATGCACTGACAGTAAGTTCCTATCTGAGTGATCTCGGACAATTGGAAGCCTACACGAACAAATCGCTTACAACGCTTGATACTGGCGATATTCTTGCTTTCCTTGCTACTTTTGAAAACAAACGAACCCTTAACAGAAAGCTCTCTTCCATCAATACCTTTTTTCATTTTTGTCATCTTCAAAATTTTACCCATGAGAAGATCAGGATACCCATGGCAAAAGTACCCAAAAATCTTCCAAAATACCTCAGTCCGGAAGAGATCATGGAGGGGATAAGTATAATCGACAAGAGTAAGGTCATGGGATTGCGGGATTATGCACTGATACTTTTTCTCTATGCCAGTGGATGTCGTATCTCCGAAGCATTGAGCGTGCAGCGCAGTGATATTCTTGAGGGTTGGCTTAAAATTCGTTTTGCCAAAGGAGAGAAAGAGCGTGTCGTACCTTTGGCACCTGTTGCTATTGAGGCACTTGAGGCTTATCTTCAGGCACAGGATATGAACAGTTCCTATATTTGGCTAAACTACAGAGGTGAACCGCTCAGTCGTATCTCAGCCTATAAAATTGTTAAAAAATATCTGGGGGTCTCTCCCCATGTGTTACGCCACTCTTTTGCCTCTTCTCTCATTATAGGCGGGGCAGATTTGCGGGTAGTACAGGATCTTCTGGGGCATGCTTCACTTGAGACAACACAGATCTATACACATATACAAAAACAAAATTTGCAGGAGACAATGAGAAGTTACCACCCGTTGAGTTAAAATAGGCTAAGATATAAAAATGAAAGAGATCGTAGAGTTTTTACAGCAGAAAAATATCATATTTAAATCTTTTAAAGAGATTACACCCAAAGAGATCGGTTCGAGAAAGAAGGTCGGCCTCTATGTCGGGGTTGATCTTAAAGGGTATTATAACTTTGTCATGCACATCGAAAAGAAGAGTCGTATTTTACAAAAAGAGGTGAAAGAACTGATGTTGTTTCATGAAAAGATTGAAAGATATATTGATAGCAGGATCACTAAAAAATATATGATAATCAAAGCACCGCTTTGTTCAAAAGCCAAAGCACTTCTGGAAGAAAACAGCTGGAAAGTCTGGCAGAAATCGCAGAGTCAATGAACCGACCCTGCCAATGGAGAAAAATGTTATTAGCAGATATCGGCAACACCCATTTTCATATCTATGACGGTAAAAAAGTAGAGCATCTCTCTTATAGTGAAGCGATTGAAAAATACAGGGGAGAACGATTGCACTATATCTCCGTCAATACGTACATTGAGAAGCAGATAGGATGTATTGAAAACTGGAAGAATGTATCTGGTCTTGTACATATTCCGGGAGAGTATGAGACAATGGGTGTGGACCGTAAAGCGCTTTGCTTGAGCCATAAGAATGGTATTTTTGTCGATGCAGGTTCTGCCATAACAGTCGATATCGTGGAAGGTGGTGTTTATCGGGGTGGTATTATTTTTCCCGGTATCCAAACAATGCTGGAGAGTTACGGACATATTTCCAAGGCCCTTGAAACAGAGCTGGTACCGGATATAAACCTGACACAGCTTCCCTTTACAACCAAAGAGCAGATAAGCTATGGTATAATCGCGTCAATAAAAGCACTCATAGACAGACACCGCGGTGGGAAGACACTTTATTTTACAGGAGGAGACGGAGAATTTCTCTCCGCTTTTTTTGACCATGCGCAGTACAGTGAAACACTGGTGTTTGAGGGGATGAGATATGCGTTAAAGGAAAAGAGACAATGTTAACAGTAGCACTTCCCAAAGGAAGAATTGCAGAGCAGACCTTGGAGATCTTTGCCGAGATCTTTGGCGGTGAATTTAAATTTGAAGGGCGTGAGCTCATTATGGAGAAAGAAGGATTCTGTTTCCTTAATGTACGTAACCAGGATGTACCTACCTATGTGGAACACGGTGCGGCAGATATCGGTGTGGTCGGTCTGGATGTCATTACGGAAAAAGAGCTGGACATCATCCAGCTTCTCGATATGCAGCTTGGAAAGTGTAAAGTAGCCATCGGTATCAAAAATGAAGATGAACTTGACTGGAGCAGACCGAATATCAAAGTAGCGACTAAAATGGTAAATATCACCAAGAACTATTTTGCACAAAAAGCAGTCGGGGTGGAAGTAGTCAAACTCTATGGCTCTATTGAACTGGCACCGCTTGTAGGTTTGGCAGATGCCATTGTCGATATTGTTGAAACAGGAAATACAATGAGAGAGAACGGTCTGAAAGTAGCGGAAGATATTATGGACTCTTCTGCGCATCTCATTGCGAACAAGAACAGTTTTTATGCTAAAAAAGGTGAAATTCTTTCACTTTATGAAAAAATCAAAGCTGTTGTAGAGAGAAATGCCTAACAGTACCGATTCGCTTGACCTCTATGCCAAAGTAGAAGATCTTCTGGGAGTTAAAGAGGCTGCACCCGCACTCTATGCCCATTACCTTCTTTTTTTAAACAGTATTGAATTTGAGACACTTCTTGATGTGGGTTGCGGTTCAGGTGATTTTCTGCGTCAGATGCAGAACGCTTTGGATATATCCAAGGTCAAAGGGATCGATCTCAGTCCGTCAATGGTAGCACAGACTCTTGCACAGGGATATGAGGCAGAATGTGTTGATTTATGTAATATTGAGGGCAGATATGATGTGATTACAGCCGTATTTGATATGGTGAACTATTTAAACAAGACAGACTTATCTCGATTTCTTAGTTGTGTTACTGCACATTTGGAAGAGGGAGGTTTTTTCCTTTTTGATATCAATACGCTTTACGGATTTGAAAATGTAGCGGTTGGTTCTTATATTGTAGATGATAATACCCGGTTTCTGACAGTAGACAGTGATTTTGAGAATAGCGAATATATTTCCGAATTTACACTTTTTGAAAAAGAGGGAGAGTGTTTTCAAAAACTACAGGAGACGATCAGGCAGTATTATCATACAGTAGAGGATATTGTTACATTGAGCAGTTTGCAACTGATTATAGAGGATGAAGTATCTCTCTATGGTATGGAAAATGCCGATAAAAAATTTCTTGTACTTCAAAAAAAGAGCATATAAAAAAAGAAAAATTTAAACCCGGTATTCCGTATCTCTCTTGATATACGGAATACCGGGTTTATCTACTTTCAATCGCAAGTCCAATCAGAAGGAGGGGTATTGCCTGTTCCCCATCCTGTACAAAAGTCTGTATGGTCAAGAACATTGTCAACATTCCAGCCGCTTAGATTATGATCACTGAAAGCGGAGGCATTGTAAAACATTCTATTCATATATTCTACGGAAGAAACATCCCAGTTTTCAAGAGCTTGGTTAAATGCTGTAGCATTATTAAACAAATCATCCATATATTGTACGGAGGAGACATCCCAGTTTCCAATAGGCTGGTTGAATGTTGTAGCATTAGTGAACATTCCAACCATATCGATTACATTGGAGATATTCCAGTTTCCAAGGGCTTGGTTAAATGTTGTGGCATTCTCAAACATTGCTTTCATATATCGTACAGAGGAGACATCCCAGTTTTCAATAGGTTGGTTAAATGCCGTGGCATTCTTAAACATTACTGTCATTGATTCTACGGAGGAGACATCCCAGTTTCCAATAGGCTGGTTGAATGCTGTAGCACTATAAAACATTCCAACCATATCGGTTACATTAGAAACATTCCAGTCTCCAATAGGCTGGTTGAATACTGTAGCATGATAAAACATCCCTCTGCTATTGGTTAGACTGGAGAGATTCCACTTTTCAAGAGGCTGATTAAAGGCTGTAGCTTCGGCAAACATGAACTGGCTAGAGGTTACATTGGAAACATTCCAGTCTCCAATAGGCTGATTAAAGGCAGCAGCTTTTAAAAACATACCATCCATTATTGTTACATTAGAGACATTCCAGTCTCCAATAGGCTGGTTAAATGCTGTAGCATTTTGAAATGTACTCATCATACTGGTTACATTGGATACGTTCCAATCTCCAATAGGCTGGTTAAATGCTGCTGCACCATAAAACATACTGTTCATATTGGTTACCTGAGACAAATTTGGTTTATCGGGTGCATTAAGTATCAGGTTGGTACAGTTGAAAAATGCATTTTCAAATGATTTCCATACTTGTGTTCCCCAACTTTCTACAGAGAGAATTTTGTCAGTATCGTATCCGCTGTAAAATCGGGGAAATATACCCCGTATGGCAATGGTATATTCACCCGGAGTGTCATATTCACAGGTATAATCTTCATTTTCTCCGGTACTTTCATATTTTCCGTCATTGTTGCAGTCTATATCGTAGTTGTAGCCATCATCCAAGACTGCAACTTGAAATTCTACATCAGAACTGAAACCTTGATTATCGGTTTTAACCTTTATTCGGAAAAGTACAGGCTTTATGTTCAGTGTGACGGTTGCATTGTCACTCTGTCCGAATTCATCTGAAATAGCATATAGAAAACTGTCTGTCCCATAGTAATTAGTATCTGGAATATAGCTAAAAGATCCGTTCTCATCCATTGTAACACTTCCGTGTAACGGATCTGTAAGTGTATACCAATGGTTTGCTCCACTACTGCCTGGGGTATCATTGTCGGCGGCATTGGCAGTCAAAGGAGTGTTTTCATTTATCATATAGGTATCGTTTAGTGCATTTGGGGGATATTGGTCCGTGTGATTATTGCATCCATTTAAAAGTAATAGAAGCAAAGATAAAGCAGTAAGTTTTGGCATAAAATAAGACATCGGTGGCTCCTTTAAATTTATTTAATCAGTTAAAATGGGCTTTCAATTACAAGTCCAATCAGAAGGCGGTGTATTGCCTGTTCCCCATCCTGTACAAAAATCTGTATGATCAAAGACATTGTCAACATTCCAGCCGCTTAGATTATGATCACTAAAAGCGGAGGCATTGTAAAACATGCTATTCATATATTGTACGGAGGAGACATCCCAGTTTTCAAGAGACTGATTGAATGCTGTAGCCCTATAAAACATGAGTGACATATCTTGTACAGCAGAGACATTCCAGTTTCCAATAGGCTGATTGAAAATGGTGGCATTATCAAACATTCCAATCATATCTTGTACAGCAGAGACATTCCAGTTTCCAATAGGCTGATTGAAAACAGCAGCACCATAAAACATTCCCTCCATCGTAATTACATTGGAGACATCCCACTTTTCAAGAGGTTGGTTGAATGCAGTGGCATAGGCAAACGTACGTTCCATATATTTTGTTGCAGAGACATTCCAGTCTCCAATAGGTTGATTAAATGCAACAGCTTTGACAAACATTTCATTCATTTCAATGACATTGGATATATTCCAGTCTCCGATGGGTTGATTAAAAGAGCCGGCAGTACAAAACATACCATTCATACTGGTTACATTGGATACATTCCAGTTTCCGATGGGTTGATTAAATGCAGTTGCACCATAAAACATGTCATTCATATTGGTTACATTGGAAACATTCCAATCTCCAATAGGCTGATTAAAAGAGCTGGCATTGAAAAATATTTTATTCATTTCAATGACATTGGATACATTCCAGTCTTCGATGGATTGGTTGAATGTAGTAGCATAGGCAAACATACCACTCATACTTTTTACCTGGGATAAATTGGGTTTGTCTGGTGCATTGAGTGTCAGATTGTTGCAGTAGTAAAATGCATCTTCAAATGATTTCCATACCTGTGTTCCCCAACTTTCTACAGAGAGAATTTTGTCAGCATCGTATCCGCTGTGAAATTGGGGAAATGTACCTCCTATAGCAATAGTGTATTCACCAGGAGTATCATATTCACAGGTATAGTTTCCATCTCCGTTGGTACTTTCATATTTTCCATCATTGTTACAGTCTATATCGTAATCGTAGTTGTAACCATCATTCAAGACTGCAATGAGAAATTCTACATCAGAGCTGAAACCTTGATTATCGGTTTTAACCTTTATTCGGAACAGTACAGGCTTGATGTTCAGTGTGACGGTTGCATTGTCACTCTGTCCGAATTCATCTGAAATAGCATATAGAAAACTGTCTGTTCCGTAGTAATTAGTATCTGGAATATAGCTAAAAGATCCGTTCTCATCCATTGTAACGCTTCCGTGTAACGGATCTGTAAGTGTATGCCAATAATTGTTTCCACTACTGCCTGGGGTATCATTGTCGGCGGCATTGGCAGTCAAAGGAGTGTTTTCATTTATCATATAGGTATCGTTTAGTGCATTTGGGGGATATTGGTCTGTGTGATTATTGCATCCATTTAAAAGTAATAGAAACAGTAAAAGGTAAATAAGTTTTTGTATAAAATAAGACATCTGTTTTCCTTTTAAATTAAAAGCCAACTATATGAAAATTATAACAGAATTTTATTTTAAAGTTATATGTGTGTAATAAAAAGTATAGTTTTGAAAAAAATGTACCTGGAGGATATCGAGAATAGTCAACGCTTGCAGATAAAGGCAAACAAGTTTGCCTTTAAATTTATTTGATCAGTTCAAATGGGTTTTCAACAACATTCTTTCTATCTACGATATATGGAATAAGTGCTGTTTGTCTTGCTCTTTTGATTGCAACTGTTACCATCTCCTGATGCTTTTTACAGTTACCTGTCAATCTTCTTGGCATGATCTTGAATCTTTCACTTAAGCTAAACTTGAGTGAATTCAGATCTTTATAGTCGATAAAATCAACTTTTTGCTCACAATATTTACAAAATCTTTTTTTAAATTTTCTTCTTTCTGCCATGGTCTGTTCTCCTAAAACGGTATTTCATCTTCATTGATGTCTATTTCCGGGATGTTTTGTGCAGGTGACTGCTGTTGCTGTGGTTGCGGTGTACTTTGAGAAGGTGCAGGCTGAGAGTAAGTGTTCTGCTGCACAGGTGCATTGTATCCACCCTGTTGTGCCATCTGTTCACTCTGACCTTTTGTATCTAGCATCTGTAGATTCTCTACAGTAACTGAATGTTTGCTTCTCTTTGTACCGTCTTGTGCTGTCCACTGGTCAAGCTTTAATCTGCCATCCACTAAAACTTTGCTTCCCTTGCGTAAATATTGGTTTGCAATTTCAGCAGTTCTTCCAAAGAATGTTAAATCTACAAAGAGTACTTCTTCTTTCTGTTCACCAGTTTGAGATTTAAACTTGCGTGAAGTAGCAATTGCTGTACTTCCGATGGCTGATCCACCTTGTGTGTATCTGATCTCTACATCTCTGGTGAGGTTTCCTGCTAAAATAATTTTATTGTACATAAGGGGTCTCCTGTGGGCGATTATGCCTCAGTTGTCTCAGCTGTTTCCGCTGTTTCTGCTTTTGGCTCAGCTTCTTTGCTTTTGCTTGCTGCAGCTACAAGTTTGTCAAATTGTGCAATCTCTTTGTTTTTCACATATTTTACAGTGAGAAATTTAATGATCTCTTCATTGATCTTGAGATTTCTTTCGATCTCTGCAATTGCATCACCGTTTGCTTTGTAAAAAAGTACAGTGTAGTAACCTCTTTCATTTTTCTGTACGGGATACGCAAGTTTTCTCATACCCATATCGTCTGTCGCAAGAAGTTCCGCGTCTACTTTGACAAGAACATCTTTGATCTTTGCAACCTGTGCTGCAATCTCTTCTTCTGTCAGTGTAGGTTTTACTACAAACAGTGTTTCATAACAATTCATGTTGTTCCTTTTGGTTTAATAGCCCATTAAAAACGCGAATATTTTTTATTCGTCCAAAAATGAGCAGGAATTTTGGAAGCGATATTTTACACTGTTTATGCTTTGTTTTTTCTTATATCTGAAGCTGTTCCCTTAGGGTGGGGATTGGAATGTTTAGAGATAACCCTGAATTTTAATAAGCATGCTGTAAAGCAGTACCTCTTTTTGTGCGGCAGGTGCCTTTTTCATCTCAATTTCACTCTCCAGGAGGTGTTCAAATATTTTGAGCAGAGAAGCAGACTTGACACGCAGTGCAAGTTGGGCCTTTTGGTCTTCAATGGGTTTGGGGAGTTTGTATCCTAATATGGCTGCCGAGTCTACATGACCATGCAGCTTGATATAGGCGTGGAAAAGAAATATCTGATTGACGAAATATTGTGTAGCGCGAAGCAGGTCATTCTCATTTTCTCCCAGCTCAAGGAGTTTGGTAATGGTTGCAGTAATGGGCTTTTTGTTGAAAAGGTCTATAAGGAGCTGTTCTGTAGCAAGTGGTGCGGTAGAGTAGACCAGACGGTCAATATCTTTGCTGGTGACCGTTGTGCCAAGAATAGCAAGCTTGTCCAGTTCGTTGGAGCAGAGCGCAATATTGTTATTAAGCAGAAGCATAAGATGCTGGAGAGCATAATGGTCTATCTCGAGACCGATCTTTTGTGCTTTTTGCTGTAAAATAGCCACACCTTCACGAATATTGGTTTCAAACAGACGTACCCAGACCCCGCCTTTTTTATCGGTAAAGGCTGATTGCATGCTTTTGGCATCTTTGGCAGAACCTTCATAACAGTAGAGAAAGTAGTTGTCACTGTTTTTGTTAGCCAGTGCTACCAGGGTATCAAGTTCTTTTTTGGGTATTTTCCTATCATGTTTGACTATCAGCAGATTGGTCCCGCCAAAGAGTGAGGTTTGTGAGAGAAAATTCTTGGCCTGATCAAAGTTCCATTCATCATAGTAGAGGTTCAGTGCACTCTCCTTGGCATCGAGTTTTGTTCTGTAGAGATCGATGTAATGGTCTGTCATGTAGGTATTTTCTCCAAAAATGAGTACGGCTTTTGGAAGTCCCTGATTGAGGCGTTGGTCAAATTCTTTTTGGTACATGGTTAAAAATCTCCTTTGGAAATTTTTAACGCGAATAGCGAATAGTAAATAGTAAATAGCATTGGTATGCATTGCAATGCAATGCTTTTGTTATAAATGCTTTTTTTCATAATTCTGTTATCTCTTTGTCTAATTTGGTAACAAGCTCCGCCATAATAACCACCTGAGCTATGTTCACTTCCGTGATCATCACACGTATTCTGTCAAAGAGCATAATGTTGTCTCCCCTGAGGTTGACGGTAACCCCTTTGATCTCTCCCTGAAGTACGGCTTTGGCACTTTCACCGGCTTCAACGACTTCGGCTTCAAAGAACATTCCTATCTGTGTTTTTGCCCAGCGGGCAAATTTTCGGTCTCTGAAATCCCATTCGGCTTTGGTGGCATCTCTTTCAAGTTCGCTGACGCGTATGCAGAGCGGTTCAATGTTTCGCAGCAGGTATGCTGCTTCCTCTTCATCTCCGTTGAGCTGAGTTTTGATGAGCCGGTGCAGAATGAGGTCAGGGTAGCGGCGAATGGGTGAGGTGAAGTGGCTGTAGTGGCTGAAGCCCAGACCGAAGTGTCCTACATTGTGTGCAGAGTAGCTGGCCTGTCTGAGAGACTTGATGATCATGGCATCCACTTCGGAAGCCAGCCCCATCTTCTCTGCCTCTTTCTGAATGGCACGAATAAGCGAAGGGGCATCTTCATATTCTTCCACATAAAGTCCGATGGCAGCCAGTTCTGTCAAGAGGGCTTCCATTTTACTCAGCTGAGGTGGTTCATGAATACGGAAGATCCCGTCTCCGTCCCCTTCAAAACGCTTGGCACTTGCCTGGTTGGCAAGCAGCATACACTCTTCAATGAGAGAGTGGGAAGGGGTTCCTGTTTCTACCTGTGTCTGCGTGAGCAGCTGTTCATCGTTGAGGGTAAGTTTAATTTCCTCGCTTCTGAAATCAAAGCCGTGTTTAAGGCGCTCTTTGCGAAGTCTCTGTGTCATTTTGTAAAGGGGCAGCAGGTAGTGGAGTATCTCTTTGACCTTGCCGGTTGCTTCTTTGCCGTCTGTGGCAATGATCCTGTCAACAGCTTCATAGTTGAAACGGTGTTTGGAGTGGATAACCGCTTCAAAAAACTCCTCTTTGATCGGTTTGAGGGAGTCTTTGTCCAGGGTGATCTTGGCAACAAATGCCAGCCTGTCCACTTTGGGTTTGAGGGAGCAGATATTCTCACTCAGCTCACGCGGGAGCATTGGGAAGGATTTATGAGGCAGGTAGGTAGTGAATCCACGCTTTTTTGCCTCTTTGTCTATCTCTGTAAAGTAGGGGACATAATGGCTGACATCGGCAATGGCAACATAGAGTGTATGGGTGGGAATATCAAAATAGATGGCATCATCAAAGTCTTTGGCAGTCACCGGGTCAATGGTGCAGAAGTCAAGATGGGTAAGATCAACCCGTTCTGTATGCTCCTCTTTTGTCACTTCAGACTCTATCTGCAAGGCTTCATCAACACATTTGGATGGGAAAGCATCCTGTCGGTGGTAAAGTGCAAGAGAGATTTTTTCATCTACTCTGGGGTCATCGAGATGTCCGAAGACTTCCAATACATTGTCATCGTCAACATCGACTTTCATGACCGTACCGAGTTTGAAGGCTTTGAGGTCCATCCCCTTCATAAGCGCATGGGTAGGTTCTCCGGTTTTGATGTCCAGAACAAGGAAATTGCCGGCTTCATCTCTGTGGGTATAGGCAATGGTGAAAAGATGGGCTTTTGTGATGACCATGATCACTTTGCCGCTGGCACGTCCACGTCTGGCAATAATGCGTTTGACTACGACCGTGTCACCGTTTTTGGCATCTCCAAGATGGTCAGGTTCCACCAGAAGGTCTTTTTGCTCTTTGAACTGTGCTTCTACATAGCCTCTTCCGTCTTTGCCGAGGTAGAGTCTGCCGGCACGGTAAAGAGAGGTTAGTCTCCAGAGTCCGTCAACCTCTTCTATGGCACCGATACGCTGTAGTTCTTTAAAAGTATTTTTGTCTTCAGGTTCGATGTCGGAAGGAAGGCAGCCGTTGGTAAGTTGGACAGCAAAAGCGCTCATTGGCAACCTCCGTACTGAAATATAGGGAATTGTAAATTATAAATAATAAAATGTTCTTGTTTATACATAAAAAGATTATAACCTATTAGTGTTTCAATGCTTCTAATTATTCAGATAGGCGAAGAGAGGAATAGTAACTACAGTTCTATTTTGAATACGGCTCCCTCTGCGTTATTGGAGACAGTCAGTTTTCCTCCACAATGTTGTTCTATAATGGTTTTTGACATATAGAGTCCCAGACCGGTTCCGTCTTTTTTGGTTTTTGTTGAAAAATAGGGATCAAATATCTTATCGATAATATCTTCAGGTACACCTCCTCCGTTGTCACTGACAAGAAGAGTGTTGTCATAGGTTTTAATAGTAATGGTTGGATTGGAAATATTTTTTTCTATTAAAATATCTTCTGTATTTTTTAAAAGGTTCAGTATAACCTGCTTGATCTCATTGGGATAGGTAAAAAATACTTTTGTAGAATGCAACTCTTTGACCAAATGAATATTTTTATTTGTAATAGAGATTTCAATAATACCCAGAGCACTTTCTACAAGTTCATTGTATGTGGTCTCTTTTTTCTCTTTGTGTGATTTGAAAAATTCTCTAAAATCATCAATTGTGGAACTTAGATGTTGAGAATATTTTGAAATATTTTCAGCTAATTTAATGATATCTTTTTGATCAAGTTTATTTAATTGTGCTCTTATTTCCAATGAGGCACTGATACTGCTAATGGCTGAGAGAGGTTGTCGCCACTGGTGGGCAATCATACTGATCATCTCTCCCATTTGGGCAAGACGGCTCTGTTGCAGCATCTGCTGGTCTTTTTGTCTGTTTTTTTGAACTTCTTCTTCTATTTTCCTTTGGAGTGTTTCGTTAAATTGGGTAATTTCAAGCTGACTCTTGCTTAGCTGTTCCATCATATTGTTGAATGCTTCAACCAAAATAGAAATTTCATCATCTGTGACAATATTTATTTTATGAGGTTTGGATTTTTTTGAAATATTTCGAATACCTTCAATAAATTCTTTAATTGGATTTGTGATTTGAAAGGCAAAGATAATAGAAAGAATAACAGTGATGAAAAATATAAAAACCACAATTAGAATAATAAATAAAAATGTTTGGTTGGTATTGGCCAATTTGTTTTCTATGGTATGTTTATAGTTTATAACAGCAAATGCTGCAATTTTACCGTTTTTCACGATTGGTTTAATCATGAAACTATATTTTTTATTATGATAGAGTGCCATGTTTTTTGTTTTTAGCATGTTATGGATGTATTTTTTAATATAACCCATATTTTCCTGATAAGGCATATTCTTTATAATGGTATTGGTAGATATATCCAATATAAAAATATCAGGAAATTTGTTTTGCTTTTCTTTTTTTAAATAATTTTCAATATCCAAAGCATGACTGATCATCTCTATATCGTTTGTGGCATCCCGGATAACTTCATTTTTGATCAGGGCATTGGTATAGTTATAATAAAAAATGACTACCATAGCTATGGGTACAATAAGAAGAGGAAGAAAAAATGTTAAAACTTTTTTTAGTAAAGTGGTTTTTGTTTTAAATTTATTTGAGAGAATCATTTTGAGTCGTTTCATTTTTCAATGCTATATCAAGGGAATAAAAAATTAAACCAATAGCGATAAACATTAGCAGACCCGAGAGGCTGAAAAATTCCGAACATTCCATCCGGTTACATTCGGAACAACTAAATATATGATATGCCTGTGGTATAAAACTTAAGGCTATCATGAAAAAAAGAAGCGATATTTTGGCTGTGATCTTATAGGTTTTTCTAAAATAGAGATAGACAATTCCGGTAAAGAACAAAGGAAGAATAAAGATAAATCCCTGGAGGTTGAGAGAATGGAATACATAGGGAGTAACATTTGGTATTTCTATATATTTAATACTTAAGAAGAGTATGCCCATCAGAGAGGAGACAGCAAGGATCATTCCATAAAAAAATGTTTTAAAAAGTGACAGATTGAATTTATGATTGAGCAGTAATAAAATCATAACAAAAACAATGACTGACATAAGAATAATATAATCAGGGTAATTATGACTTGCCCCACATAAAGAGAGGTCGCTGCATACTTTACAATAGGAGGTGTGGTATCCTACTATGGCATAGGCCAAACTTATAATTAAGAAACTGAGTGATATATATTTTAATGATTTTTTATTACTTTTTTTATAGAGTATAAAAATGGTAGCAGACATAATTAAAGTGAAAAAAGTACCGGCCAAAGATATCCAGGATTGAAAATAAAATTTATTATCCTGTATTTTAAAAAAGTCAAAACCATCTACTTGCCATCCCAGTATTAAACATAAAACCGACAAAGTAAAAAATGAAACAAACAAATACCCGATTTTTGTCATTTCTCCTCCTCCAATAAACTACCCTCAATACTTTCTATTATAGCAAAAGATAATTTTATTTATAGGAAAAGAAAATAAAAATCAGACAATAATGTAAAAAAGAGAAATAAAATTACAACATATATCCCTAGTATAGGGTTTAGTGTTTTAACTGCTCCAGTCTTTCAATTCTGGCTTCAGTGCTTGGATGGGTACTGAAGAGTTCTCTCATAGAAAAATCTTTGCCTGTAAAAGGGTTAATGATGAACATGTGGGCGGTCTGGGGATCAGCTTCCGGCATCGTCATCTGGCGGGCATAGCTGTCCAGTTTTTTAAGTGCAGACTGAAGCCACTCCGGATGACCTGTCATGCGTGCAGCACCTTCATCTGCCATAAATTCACGGTTACGGCTGACGGTCATCTGTATGATGGTGGCAACAAGGGGCATAATGAACATCAGTGCCAGGGTGACAAAAAGATTGGGTCTGTCACGGTCTCCGCCGCCAAAGAACATGCCAAACTGTGCAAGCATAGCAATGGCACCGGCAATAGTAGCCGTAACTGTACCTATGAGCATGTCGTAATGTTTTACATGGCTGAGCTCATGAGCGATGACTGCTTCGATCTCCTCATGGGTAAGAAGGTTGAGCAGACCTTCAGTGACGGCAACGGCTGCATGTTCATAGTCTCTTCCTGTCGCAAAAGCATTGGGCTGTTGTTCGGGGATGATGTACAGTGCAGGCATAGGCAGTCCGGCACGCTGTGTAAGTTTTTCAACAATTTCATAAAGGCCTGTGGCATGGTTACGGTCTACAGGGTGGGCATTGTAGTGACTGAGTACCTGTTGGTCACTGTAGTAGTAAGCGTAAAAGTTCATTCCCGCCGCAGCGATGAAGGCAATGATCATTCCGCTCTGCCCGGCAATCATTCCTCCAAACCAGATAAACAGCAGGGTCAATCCGGTCATGAACGCATAGGTTTTAAACTGTTCCATATAAAATATTCCTTTTTTAGATATTATAATAGTTAAAAAAGACAAACAAAAAGTAAATATAACTTAATTATAT
>Ga0256843_1000561_pt1 | contig 31528 bp, 29 predicted proteins | sample AlvinellametaG_FD_191572 | JGI IMG/M metagenome (GOLD analysis project Ga0256843, IMG submission 191572) | Pompeii worm associated microbial communities from hydrothermal vent at the East Pacific Rise, Pacific Ocean - Alvinella | ecosystem: Host-associated > Annelida > Integument > Unclassified ...
CAAAGATTGTCCAGCACCTAGAACAATTAAAATCGTAGAAGAAAAATAACCCTACCTATTTATGAAAAGATTAAAACAACTTATAGTAGTACTTCTGACTTTAATCTTTTCAGGGTGTATATACCCAAATAATTATATAAACAACTCTGTAAATTTTGCAAAATTAAGTTCAAGCCTAGTAACACAACTTGATCAACCAATTAAACAATATGTTATACCATCTCAAACTGCTGTACTTGTATCTGACTTTGTAAATCTAAATACACTTACAACAAACAATTCACAACTTGGATTTTTACTTGCAGATTTGGTTAAAAATGATCTAATTACAAAATATCATTTAGCTATAAAAGAGGTAAAATTATCAAGAAATTTTATATTGGGAAAATCTGGTTTTAAAATTTTATCAAATAAAGCAAATGAAGTTGATAATACTATTACAAGTGCAAACTACGCTTTAGTAGGTACATATACATTTACAAATGAACAAATTATCATATCTTTAAAAATAATTGATATTAGAACAGGCTTACTTGTAGGATCTGCAATCACTAAAAACATTATTACAAATGAGATTAAACAATTAGAATCTACTCAAAATACAAATAATTATATTTATACACCTACTGTACTGTAATCTTTTCAATTAGAAATTGAATTTTAGTATTTCCTCTAAACTCATTTTCACCAATACTTACAACCAAATCTAAAATATCATCTTTATCTATTTTTATAGTATTATTAAATTTAATAGCTTCATAAGTTCTGGTTGAACTTTTAATATATATCTTCAAATGTTCTTTATTTTTACCCATATAAGATATATTTGAAGCACTAACATTACTAATAGTAAATTTTGGTTTTGTATTTTCTAAACCATAAGGTTCATATTTGTATAGTAAATTTATAAGATCAAAATTTACACAATTTAGATCAATTTCTCCTAATATATTACTATCTATCATATCTGTTTGTTTTTCTAATTTTACTTGATTTATAGCTTCTTTAAATAGATTAAATTTCTCTTTTTTTATTGAAAGCCCAGCTGCACTTTTATGTCCACCAAAACCAATAACATACTCTTTAACTTGATCTATAAGTTCATAAAGATGTATATCATTTTCACCTGATCTTGCACTTCCTTTTAATATATCATTATTGGCACAAAATATAAATGCAGGTTTGTTAAACTGTTCAACTAATCTTGAAGCTACAATACCTATAACACCTTCATGCCAATTATCATTATATACAACAAGTACATTATCATTTTCATCTACTTGCTCTATAGCTTGAGCTGTTATATTATTTTGAATCTCTTTTCTTTGATTGTTTAATTGTGTTAGATATTCAAAAGCATCTTGTGCTTGAGATATATTTTTAGCCAATAAGAAATTTAATGCAATACTTCCATCTTCTAATCTCCCTGCACTATTGATTCTTGGAGCTATGAAAAAACCAATATCATCAGCTACATATTTTGATTTTTGCATCATCTGGTTTAAAACTATAAAAGATGGTCTTTGTGATTTTAGTAAATATTGCATCCCATATTTAACCATTGTATGATTTAGTGAGATCATCGGCATAATATCTGCTACAATAGCCAAAGATAAGAGATCTAAAAACTTAGACATATTTACATTGGAGTTTAGCTCTTTTTTAATCTGAGCACATAAATACCAAGCAACTTGTGCACCACAAATATCCTTAAATGGAAAATTACAATCTTCCCTTTTGGGATTTACTATTGCGTATGCTTCAGGTATAATATCCCCAACAGTATGATGGTCTGTAATTATTAAATCCAAACCTTTATTTTTACACAATGTTGCTGCATCATAAGCACTGATCCCATTATCAACAGTTATAACCAATCCAGAATCAATCATATCTATAATTTTTTTTGATAACCCATATCCATGTTCAAATCTGTTTGGAATAATATATTCAACTTTGTAGTTAATTTCATCAAAAAAATCAACCATAATTGAAGTAGATACAATACCATCAACATCATAATCACCTACAATTGTGATATTCTCTCCATTTTGAATAGCATGAACAACTCTCTTAGCTGCTTTTATACAATCTTTTAACTGATCTGGTTTTGGAAGTTGAGCCAAGGTATTAAAATCTTCATCTTTATGCCTAGAGCTTAAAATTTGCTCTAGCATATTAAGATTAATTTTTGGCTTTGCTGTCATATATAGCTATAATTAGTTTTTTAATTCTAAAGCTTGTTTTACAAACTCTAAAATAATTGGATTTGGTGTTTGAAGATGAGATGTAAACTCAGGATGGAATTGTACACCAACAAACCAAGGGTGATCTTTTATCTCTACCGTTTCAATTAATCCATCTGATTCACCACTGATAATCATACCAGCATTTTCAAACTGTTCCTTATATTTAGGGTTTGCTTCATATCTATGTCTGTGTCTTTCATAATATACATCATTGTTTCCATATGCAGCTTTTATCTTTGAACCCTCTTTTGGAATAAACGGATACTCTCCAAGTCTCATTGTTCCACCCATTGGTGATTCATGTGTTCTTAGTTGTTTACTTCCACTTTGATCAATAAATTGGTCAATCAAATATATAATAGGATTTTCAGTTTGCTTATCAAACTCTACAGAGTTTGCATCTTTGATACCTAATACATTTCTTGCATACTCAATAAGTGCTAATTGCATACCCAAACAAATACCCAAATATGGTATATTATTCTCTCTTGCATATTTTATCGCTTCAAGTTTCCCTTCAACTCCTCTAATACCAAATCCACCAGCAACCAATACACAATCAGAGTTTTTAATAACATCGGCTGCACAACTGTCTTCAATCTTTTCAGAGTCACACCAATTTATATTGATTTTTGTATTTAAATGAGCTCCAGCATGAGTTAAAGATTCAATAAGTGATTTATACGATTCTTTTAACTCCAGATATTTTCCAACAAATGCAATATTAATCTCATCTTTTGGAGCAATAATATGTTTAACCAAATTATCCCACTCATCCATATCTGGCTTAATCTCATCTATTTGAAAATGTCTTGCAATTGGTTTTAAAATATCCTCTTTCAAAAAATTCATAGGTACTTGGTAAATAGTAGCTGCATCCCCTGCTTCAATAACAGAATCCTCATCTACATCACAACTCATTGCTAACTTGTTTTTAAGTTCTTTTGGAAGTTTTCTCTCTGTTCTACATACAAGCATATCTGGAGCGATACCAATTCTTCTTAACTCTTGAACTGAGTGTTGAGTTGGTTTTGTTTTAAGTTCCCCAGCAGCTGCAATATAAGGTATTAAAGTAACATGAATATTCATAACAGAAGTTCTTTTTAATTCATGTCTTATCTCTCTTAAAGACTCCATAAAAGGTAACCCCTCAATATCACCTACTGTTCCACCTAGCTCTATAATTAAAAAATCTTTACCTTCACCTGCAGAAAAGATTCTATCTTTTATCTCATTTACAACATGTGGAACAACTTGTATTGTTTTACCTAAGTATCCACCTTCTCTTTCTCTTTTTAATACAGATTGGTACACTTGCCCTGTTGTAAAGTTGTTGTTTTTACCTAATGTTGCATCAATAAATCTTTCATAATGTCCTAAATCAAGATCTGTTTCAGCTCCATCAGCTGTTACAAAAACCTCTCCATGTTCTAGTGGGCTCATGGTTCCTGGATCAACATTTAAATATGGATCTATTTTTAACATACTTACATTGTATCCTGATTGCTTTAATAATGCAGCAATAGATGCTGATGTAATTCCTTTACCTAGTGAACTTAAAACTCCACCCGTTACAAAAATATATTTTGTCATAATTTATTATTCCTATTAATGTTGATTATTCAATGTTTACAATTGCCGATTATATCCAATTTTTAGTTAAATTGCCATAAAAAAAGGGGCTATAATATAGCCCCTTTTTTATTATAAACTATAAACTTATTTTTTAAATTTATCAGCTCTTGGATACATAAACACTGCTTTTCTAATTACAGAGATTTTCTCTGGATCCTCAACTGCATATGCTCTTAATGTAATAGTAATTGGCGTATCTTTAGTAGCATCATCAACTAATCTTTCAGTAGTACTTAATACCACTACTTTTTTAGCAAGTTTCCCTCTACTTAATTTCAACTCTTTAAATCTTTCAATTTTAATTTTATCAGCATATTCACCTAAAATTTCCAATTTATATGTATATGTTTTATCTTGAGTATTTTGGAACAATAATAAGAAGTTATTAGTAACCTTATTATTCTCTTTTATTTTATATAATTGAGTTGTTTTATTTACATTTAATAACATATACTCTTTTTTACCACCCATTACAAATAACATACCAACAATAATAACTAAAGCAGCAGCATACATAATCGTTTTTCCACGAATTAGTTTTGTTTTTTCACCTTTTACAATCTCTGCAGTACTACTCCATTGAACAAGTGATGGTTTACCAAGTTTACCCATAACAGTTGTACAAGCATCTACACACTCTAAACAGTTAATACACTCTAGTTGCATCCCTTTTCTAATATCAATATGTGTTGGACATACAGTTACACAAGATTCACATGCTGTACACTCATTATTTGGATCAGGAAGATCTTTTTGTTTAAATACAACTTTCTCTTTATGCTCATCATAAATCTTACCACCTCTTTTTTCTGAGTAGATAGCTTGATATGTATCATCATCATATAATACAGATTGTACTCTTGAATAAGGACAAACATATATACAAAAATTCTCTTGTAAAAACACTACATCATATACCAAAAATGCTGCAACCCCAAGTAAAAATCCTAGTAATACAGTGTGGTCCATCGGATTTTGCATATATACAAAGAAATCTTCAGGCGGTACAAAAAACCACATAAAATCTGCAGCAGCCAATAGTGCAAGTGCAAACCATATAACAATAGCAACTACTCTTTTTGAAGCATTTTCTGGCTTACTCCAATCTGGCTCTTTTTGCTTGTTTTTAATTCTTCTTAAACCTAATAATTTACCCTCAATTAAATCTCGGTATATTACTCTAAATATAGTTTGAGGACAAGCCCATCCACACCATGCTCGTCCACCAATTGCTGTAACTGCAAAAATACCAAGAAACAATATCATTAATAAAAATGGCATCATATACATCTCTTGCATATCAAATGCAACACCCATTAATTGTAATTGTTTCTTATCAAAAGATAATAAAAATACATGATACCCATTTATTTTAATAAATGGTAATGATATTGCAACTATTGTTGCTAATACATATGCCCAATACCGTTTAATTCTGTACGGTGTAGTCTTTTTAAGTGCTTCTGCCATAATTTTCCTTTTTCTTATTAAATATTTTATCTTTTTTAAATTATATATAGTTCTAGCTTATAATAAACATAAATATATATAATACTTTTATGTTTTGATTTGTTTCTTTTTCATTTGGTTACTATATGTTACTCCATTTTTATTGTCCCCAAAATCAACCATTATCATCCCTATAAACTTTTTATTATCGTAAAACTCTATTCTATAAATTTTTCCGTTTTTATCCACAGAATACCGTTTCATAATATCTTTTTTAGCTATTGTTAATCCTGCTTCATTTTTTTGTTTTTTATTTACATATCCAATGACATTAACTCTTATAGTGCCTGTAGGATAGATATAAAAATCTTTTTTTACATTGATTATTGAACCAAATGGTACTTCGAAATCTTCACCATCAATTTTTAATTTTACACCTTGCGCTACATTTACCATATCTAAAAAATCTGGTTTTATTTTTGCCAATTCCCTATTTCCATAATGAATAGTATATACATTATCATTTTTTATAATTGTAACCAAAGGGCTGCTTGGAGTATATTCTAGTGTTCCATCTTTTTTAACAGGAAAATATCTAATAATTCTTCTGATTTGACTAAGAGGCAATTTAATTTTATCATCATAAAATGTTATAAATATATCATTATCAATTATATCTTTTATGATTTTTGGATCCATATCAAATGATCTTTTAAACTCTATCCCCATAACACGCATATGCTCTTCTAGAGCCAACAGTTTATAATATACTCTGTCTTCTACAGTCAAACTTTTACTTGTTTCATGTCCAAAAGCTGCCTTACCATGAGTAATTGCAAAATATGTCAAAGTTTTTGCCATCTCTGTTTGCTCATAAGTCTTTTCAAACTTTGTTTTAGTATTTTTTATTCTAAAAAAATCTTCCTCTTTTAGTAGATTCTCATTTAAATGTCCTACTACTCTTGATGCTATTTCATAAAGATTTGAATAATTATCCAGATGTTCCAAATACTCCTGATCTATTACAGTGCACTGTCCCCATCTTCTTGGATTATGGTATTTATCTATATATTTTTCTCTATAAAAACCACTACCATCATGAAGATTTAATACCATCTTTACTTGTGATGCTTCAATATATCCCTTTATCCTTTGGATAAGTTCATACTCTGGATCATTTTTATCTAAAGAGGCAAATTTACGATTCATATCACCATATGGACCTCTTGAACGCTTAATAATAGAATAAAAATTTAAATTTGGAACAACCCAAACTGAACCTTTTGTTATATCATAGTGTGTTGCAATTAAAGAAGCTGCTATAAAACCACCAGGTTCGTCACCTTGGATCCCAGCAACAATTAACAAAGTATTATCATCTTGAATACCTTTTTTTATTAGGTCAAAATCCATACTTTTTGATGAACCAAAAAGATTTATACTAATAAAAAATAAAAATAGTACTCTAAATAACTTTAACATGCCAAGGTTCATACCGTACTCCATCTATATTATTTACAGTATATCGTACATCAATATATGTTAATTTTCTCATTTTTTGAAACTCATCAGTCAATGCAAACCTTGCAGTAAAATTATCATGTCCAAACCCTTTTTTCCCAACATCAAAATCACCAATAGAATGGTATGTATATGCTGGAGGAGCCAATGATTTAGATGCTAAATTTAAATTTAAATCACTTCTTTTAATCTTATCTAAATACAAAGAAAACTGTTTAACTACACTTCTAACACCAGAAGTAAGCTGTAAACTATTCCCTATATCTTTACACATATGCTTATATGATTTTACCGATTTTTCTTTATATAAATAGTGTCCGGTATGAGGAATCTTAATAACATCTTTTTTAGATATAGTATCTGTTATATTTTTTGTAATTTTCTTACCGTAAAAACCGTGAGAAGTAGGATCTTCATAAAAAATTTGCTCCATAAAATCAAGCTCTTGTTTTGTAAAAGCTCCAATTTTTGAATATCTTTTTGCATAAGATATCATATCATCAAATCCTACAATATTAAAATGCCCATATCCTATAGTTTTTTTTACACGATTTATTCTATCTAAAGTAGAATACAAAACCTCTTTTTGTTCAATTGGTAAATATAAATCTTCACTTTTTGCCAATTCAAGTTTGGTATTAGGAAGATCAAACATAGCATGCAACTGAGTTGTACCAACTCCAGCTAAAGCTGTTAATTTAAAAAAATCTCTTCTATTCATATTATATACTTCTTTTACAATACATATTTAATATCATCGTGATCTTTAAGCTGCTTGTATATCTCAACTCTATCATCTTCATTATGTACAAGCAGATTCAAAGCAAAACTTTTAAATTTGCCTTTAGAACTTGTATTTGACAATTTAATATTATACTCACGATCATCAAATAAACTTTTCATAGCATTTTCTATATCCTCTTGATTATATCCAACAACTTTATATTGCCAATCACAAGGGTAATTAAGCTCAAGTTTCTCTTTACTTAAATCAATCATCTTATAAAATCTCCACTTTTACCACCAGATTTTTTCTCCAATTGCACATTAGAGATAATCATACTTTTATCTATAGCTTTTGCCATATCATATATGGTAAGTAACCCAACAGAAACTCCAGTAAGAGCTTCCATCTCAACACCTGTTTGTCCATTTAGTTTAGCTGTAACTATTAGTTTAAATCCAGGTAGTTCATCTAATTGTTCCACATCACAGTTAATACCACTAAGCAACAAGGGATGACACATAGGGATTAAATCACTTGTTTTTTTTACACCCATAATAGCTGCAATTACTGCTGTTTGTAAAACCGGACCCTTTTTATTAGTTTGATTAACAATAGATCCAAATGCATCAGCACTCATCTGGATTGTTCCAGAAGCAACAGCTACCCTTGTAGTATCTTTTTTATTTGATACATCAACCATTTTTGGTCTGTCATGTTCATCTAAATGTGTTAATTTCATATTTATCCTAATAACTAATATTTACTATAATTCTTGATTATAGCTTAAAGTTACTAAAGAAACTATTAAGTAATCTTTAACTATAATTGCACTTCAAAATTTTAAAAAGAAAGTGGGTGATTGTCAATGCCTGGTATTAAGGTTAAGGACAACGAGTCTTTTGATGAAGCATATAGAAGATTTAAAAAGCAATGTGACAGAAATTTAATCGTTACTGAAACAAGAGCTAGAAGATACTTCGAGCCAAATACTGAAAAGCGTAAAAAACAAAAAATTAACGCTAAGAAGAAAATGCTTAAAAAACTATATATGCTTAGAAGATACGAATCTAGACTGTAGATTTTTATTTTTTAAGAGACGACCAAAAGGGGATGAAGGAGACTTCATCCCCTTTTTTTATATCTGCCATTTCACAATTATTCTTACATTTCACTCTATACTTACAAAATTTATGATAAAATAGATAAAAAATTTTAGGATAAATATATGAAATTTAACGCTCCATTAAAATCAAATTCAACAAAAATACTTCTTTTGGGAAGTGGTGAATTAGGAAAAGAAGTAATTATAGAAGCTCAAAGACTAGGTATTGAAACAATTGCAGTTGATAGCTATAACAATGCACCAGCACAACTTGTTGCAAATAGATCATATACAATAAATATGAAAAATAAAGATGAGATATTAGATATTATTAGAAGAGAGAAACCTGATTTTGTACTTCCAGAGATTGAGGCAATAGCTATTGAAGCACTAATCCAAGCAGAAAATGAAGGTTTTCATATTATTCCAAATGCACAAGCTGTAAATAAAACCATGAATAGAAAAAATATTAGAGAGTTTGCTGCAGTTGAGTTAGGACTTCCTACAAGTAAATATAAATTTGTTACTACATATGAAGAGTTGTGTGATGCAGCTAATAAGATTGGCTTTCCATGTGTAATAAAACCAGTAATGAGTAGTAGTGGTCATGGTCAAAGTATAGCAAAAACCAAAGATGATCTTCAAAACTCTTGGGAGATTGCAAAAGAGGCTAGAGGTGATGCAAGTGAGCTTATTGTAGAAGAGTTTATAACATTTGATTATGAAATAACACTTTTAACTGCAAGAAACGAAACAGGAACAGTATTTTGTGAGCCAATAGGACACATTCAAAAAGATGGAGATTATATATTTTCATGGCAACCTATGAATATGAGTCAAAAAGCAAAAAAAGCATCAATTGATGTTGCAAAAAAGATCACAGATGGATTAGGTGGCAGAGGGATATTTGGTGTTGAACTTTTTATTAAAGGTGATGAAGTTTACTTTAGTGAAGTAAGTCCAAGACCACATGATACTGGTATGGTAACTATGATTACTCAATCCCAAAGTCAATTTGCACTTCATGTAAGAGCAGTATTGGGGTTACCTTTGGATTATATAGATTATGGTGCAGGTGCAAGTGCTGCATATAAAGCTTCAAGTGATACTTTTACTCCAACTATAGATATTGACAATAGTGCCTTTACAAAAGATTCATTTGTACGAGTATTTGGAAAACCACAATCACATCTAGGAAGAAGAATGGCTGTAGCACTTACATTTGATAAAGATGATAGCAGTAAAGCTTTGAATAAAGCAAAAGAGATTATCAAAAAGTTTCAAGACAACTAACAAAATCAAAAGGGGTTTATTATGACTGCAAATAATTATATTCGTACTTATGTAAGTACACTTTTAATTGCAGTTATATGCTCTATTAATATTAAAGCAAACAATACATTTACTGTAGATATACCTAGAAGTAAATATATATCATATGAAAAAAAATATGCTATTCAAACTAGAAGACTAAAGAAAAAACTACTCAAAACTTGGGACACGATACAATTATCTTCAAATAAAAAATGGGTTGGGTATTCTGATGATCTACAACAAAAACAAGTAGTTGACTTTGAACATAATTCAATACTATTGGAAACAGTGAGTAAATCTGAACAATTAGCTATTAAACAACTGCCCATAATGCTTAATGATGTTTTCAATAAAACAATAGATGATATTGTAGTAAAAGATATTATTGAAAAAGATCTGCCTTTAAATAAAAAAATATCAAAAAAAAATAAAAAAATAAAACTTTTAAGTGAACTTACAAATAAAGATAAAGAACAGATATATACTCAACTAAAAACCACTCCACTTACTGTTGTACAATATAAAGATCATACAATCTACAAAGTAAAACTAAAACTTCCCAAAGACCATATAATAAAAAAAGCAAAGAGATATGAAAAAGATGTAGTAAAATATAGTAAAATATATAAAATTAGCCCAAGTTTGATTTATGCAATTATACATAGTGAAAGTGATTTTAATCCAGTTGCAAGATCATATACACCAGCATATGGACTAATGCAAATAGTTCCAAGAACAGCAGGTGTTGATGCTTATAAATTTATCTATAAAAAAAGAAAAATATTATCAAGTTCCTATTTATACAACACAACTAACAATATCAAATTAGGTAGTGCATATTTGCATATTTTATACTATATATATTTTAAAGATATTAAAGATAAAAAAAGTAGAATGTACTGCACAATTGCGGCTTATAATTCAGGTGCAGGGAATGTTGCAAAAAGCTTTTTAAAATCTACAAATGTTAAAAGAGCTACAAAAATTATAAATCAATTAAAACCAGAGATTGTATATAAAAAACTGATGAAAAACCTTCCTTTTATAGAAACAAAACAGTACTTAAAAAAGGTTAGTGAAAAAGTAACATTATATGACCATCTATTAAAAAACAAATGGTCTATATAAAATTACAAAGAGTTTTTAGCTTCAATTATTAGATTATTTATCTTATCTTCATACTCTTTGGCCAACTCTTGTGAAGTTGATTCAAATCTTGTTACAAGTACAGGAGTAGTATTTGAAGCCCTAACTAATCCCCAACCATTTTCAAATATAATTCTAACACCATCTACATCAACAATATCTACAATCTTTGGGAAATCTTCTGGAGGATTTTTTAACAACTCTTTTATTTTATCTATTAAAACAAATTTCTCATCTTCAGTAGTTTGAACTTTTATCTCCTCTGTTGAATATACTTTTGGTAAATTATCTATAAACGAATCAACATCTACCCCTTGATAGATTAATTCTAATACTCTAAGTGTTGCATATATAGCATCATCAAAACCAAAATATCTATCATTAAAGAAAATATGTCCTGAAACTTCAGCTGCAAGCTGGGCATCTAACTCTTTTAATTTTACTTTTAAATTGCTATGCCCGGTTTTATACATAACTGCTTTTCCATTTTGATTAATCATATCATACATAATTTGAGAACATTTAACTTCCCCTATTACAGTTGGATTTTCCATTTTTGAAGCAAAAAGCATAGCCATAATGTCACCTTTGACATTATATTTTTTAGTTAAAAATGCAATTCTATCTGCATCACCATCATAAGCAAATCCATACTCAAAATCATCTTTTAATTTTTCTATAATATCTTCCAAATTCTCTTGCACACTTGGATCTGGATGATGATTTGGAAAAGTACCATCAGGCTCACAATATATACCTTCATAGTTTAATTCTAAAGTATCTAATATTTGAGTTAAAACTGTATCAGCTACCCCATTTCCACAATCTATAATAAATTTTTTATCAAAACCTTTTAAAAATGAAAACTCTTTAATCATATAATCAATATATATAGATTTAACATCTATTTTTATATACTCTTCATTATCATCAATTTTCATATCTTTATTTTTAATAATCTCATCACCCAAAGCATAAATATCATCTCCAAAAAATGGAGCTTTGTCAATCGTCATCTTAAACCCATTATATTGACTTGGATTATGTGAACCTGTAATCATAACTGAAGCATTAGGTGTAATACCGTCAAATGATTGATAATTTGCAAAATAATTAACTCCAGTAGCTACCATACCCATACCCAAAACTTTACAACCAGAAAGGTTTAGACCACTTGTTAGATATCCAAAAAGTAAAGGGGAATGAGATCTTGCATCATATCCTATTGCCACATAAGGTGTATCTATATTTATTGACTTAATAATTTGCTTACCTAAAAAATATCCCAAAAGCTTTACGCTTTGTTCATTTAATTCATCACCTACAATACCACGAATATCGTATTCTCTAAAAATGCTTTTTGTCATATAATATGCCCTGTTGTTTTGATTTTAATTTTGTATAATACTATGAAAGTGTTTAAAATAAAGAGGTCATAGAAGACCTCTTAAAAGAAGAATTAAGCGTATACGCTTTGTTTGTTAAATTTTTCAACTAAAAAATAATAGAAGATTGCTCTATATTTATTTCTATTTGATGAACCCATCTTTTCACATACCTCTTTGATTGCTGCATCTAATTCAGCTGTATCATTAGTAAGTGCCAATTTTTTTCTTAAAAAAGAATCTCTAACTCTATCTAACTCTCCAGAATCAGAACAAGCAATTGCCTCTGCATCTTTATTATAAATTGATGGTCCTAAACCTTTTGTAACTTTTGTTAAAAGCTCAGCATCATAACTTGAATCGATTTCCTTGATTTTTGAGTTATACAACTCAATTTTTTCATCTAACTTACTCAATCTAAATCCTTTTTGTAGTTTTGTTTATTAATTTTACTGTTATTTTTCTTTAAGTTTCTTTTCTTTTTTACTTTTTTTAGTCATTTTTTTTGATTTTTTATCTTTTTTTGACTCTTTTTTTGATTTTTTATCTTTTTTCTTTGAACTTTTTTTACTCTGTTTTTTAGCTTTAGTTGTTTTTTTGCTGTCACTTTTTTTTGTTTTGGCTTTAGCTGTTTTTTTGTTCATCTTCTTTTTAGATTTGTTTTTCACATCACCTTTAATATTTTTTATAATATTTTCCCCAATCCCTTTTACATTGATCAAATCATCTGCAGATTTAATTTTATGTGTTTTTCTATACTTTATAATTGCAGCTGCTTTTTTTTCACCAATTCCAGCTATACTCATAAGTTCCTGCTTTGAAGCAGTTTGAACATTTATAGCTGCAAACATGTATGAAGATAACATCAACAATGTAATTAATAATCTTTTCATTTAATCAATCTCCTATTAAAAGAATTTTTTTGCAAAATCTAAAGCACCGTCAATGCCACCAATACTATCAAGTAAATTACCACCACTACTTGATTGATCAACAATATTTGGTACAACATCAGCTAATAGTTCTGAAGCATTTGAAGAATCTATTCCCAAAGAAGATGCAAATTCACCAATTTTATCACTGCTAAATAATTCATTAACTGTATTTGAATCAATTGGCATATTATCACCATCACCTAACCATGATCCAACAACCTCAGCTAAACCACCATTTTGAGTCATGCTAGAAACTAAATTACCTATATCCAAACCACCATTTTGATCACCTAAAAGCGATTGTAGTCCATTAGATACTGCATCACTATCAACATTGTCACCTAGCTTTTGACTAATAAGCTGTTGTGCTAAATTCATTAAATCCATTTTCTCTCTCCTAAAAATAATATTACCAATTATAGCAAATATAGTTTAAAGGTTTCTAAATTTGACATAATTTATGATACAATTTTATACTACTAAAAAAGAGGATAAAAATGAACGATATTTATGAAAAAATGGGATTATTTTATTTAGGTAAAGATGCTACTGATGATCAATTTACACTGTACAAATCAAAACACTTAACAACACACGCTGCAATAATTGGTATGACTGGTTCAGGAAAAACTGGTCTTGGTATAGGACTTATTGAAGAAGCTGCAATTGATAATATTCCTGCAATAATTATTGATCCAAAAGGGGATATGAGCAATTTATGTTTGGCCTTTCCAAATATGGATAAAAGCGATTTTGAGCCATGGATTGATCCAAGCAATGCTGCAAATAAAAATAAAACTATAGATGAGATGGCACAAGACACTGCAACAATGTGGAAAAATGGAATTCAAAGTTTTTCACAAGATCTAAATAGAGTTGAAAAATTTGCAAATGTTGAAAAAACAATATATACACCAGGAAGCTCTGCTGGAGTTGGAGTTAATATCTTAGGTAGTTTTGAAGTTCCATCAGATGAGATACTTGATGATGCAGATACATTCTCCTCACTTATAAATACTACTGTATCATCACTATTATCCCTGGTATCTATTCAAGCAGATCCAGTTAGCTCAAAAGAGCATCTATTATTATCAAATATTTTTCATCATTATTGGTTACAGGGGGTATCTTTAAGTTTAGAAAATATTATAGGATATATAGCTTCTCCACCATTTGAGAAAATTGGAATACTTCAATTAAAATCTTTTTATCCTCAAAAAGAGAGAATGAAATTAGCAATGTTATTTAACAATGTAATATCAAGTGTTACATTCTCATCTTGGATTCAAGGGGAACCTTTAGATATACAAAATATGCTTTATGATGAAAATGGAAAAGCAAAAATATCTATATTTTCGATTGCTCATCTAAATGATTCCCAAAGAATGTTTTTTGTAACTATTTTACTAAATGCCTATATATCTTGGATGAGAAGACAAAGAGGAAGCTCTACTTTAAAATCATTACTTTATATGGATGAGATCTTTGGATTTTTCCCACCAACATCAAACCCACCATCAAAACAACCTATGCTTCTTCTTTTAAAACAAGCAAGAGCTTTTGGTACAGGAGTAATTTTATCAACTCAAAATCCTGTAGATATTGATTATAAAGGGTTATCAAATATTGGTACTTGGTTTATTGGTAAACTTCAAACAAAACAAGATATAGCAAAAGTTTTAGATGGAATTGCAGCAAAATCAAATATAAGTAAAAAAGAGCTTTCTCAAAAAATCTCTACACTTAAAGGGCGACACTTTTTCCTTAAAAATGTACATACAGATGCAACTGATGAATTTTATACAAGATGGGTTTTATCATATCTAAAAGGACCAATGACAAAAGATGATATTAGAGATTTAATGAAGGATAAAAAACAAAATATCAAACAAAATACACAAGAAAATACAATATCTACAAAAGATTCATCTGTTCAATCAAAACCACTTTTAAATGAAAATATCAAGCAATACTACAATGATACAAATATAAATGCACAAACACCATTTTATCCATATCTATATGCAGTTGCAAAACTTAGATTTTATAATCAAAAAAGGGGGATAGATACTGTAGAGGAGCTTTACTACAAACTTGAACTTGATGAATCTCAAAATACTTTAAATTGGGAAGATGCGTATGAAGAGGAGGTGTTAAACCTTACTACAAAACCAAGCGCAAATGCAACATACAGCACTCTTCCAGCCTTTATAACACAAGAAAGAACACTTAAACCATTTATTAAAAAATTAAATGATTATCTATATGGTTCAAAACGAGTTGAACTGTTTGTTTGTAAAGAACTAAAACTTGAATCAAAATTAGGTCAAAGTAAAAGAGATTTTTTAGTTGATATTGAAGATACCCTAAAAGAGAAAAGGGAAGTTTTAATTGATAAATTAAAAAATAAATATCAAAGTAAATATGATAGATATGAAGATAAATTAAAAAGATTAGAGATAAAACTTCAAAAAGAGGAATCTGACGTTAGTAGTAAAACAACAGATACAATTATTGGTATAGGAATAACCGTACTTGGAGCACTTTTTGGTAAAAAAACATTCTCAAGCTCAACTATTAGCAAAGGTGCATCTGCACTTAAAAAAGGGAAAAGTGTTTTAAAAGAGAGAAATGATGTAAAAAATACACAATCATTAATAGAAGATGTTCAACAAGATATAGAACAATTAGAACTTGATCTTCAAAATGAAATTGAAAAAATCCAAGATCAATATCAAAGTGATAATTATGAAATTAAATCTATCTTTATAAAACCTAGAAGAAGTGATATATCTATAGAGGATATGGCTCTTTTATGGGAAAGATAAACTATAAATAATAGTTAATTATCAATCCTCTTTATACACAGGAAACTTTATAGTAAATAAAGCACCTGTGTACTCTTTATCGTTGTAAGTATATGTTGAGTTCACCACATCAATAGTACCGTTCATTGATGTAATAATTTGGTAAGTCATATTTAATCCAATACCTGTACCTTGAGATTTATGTTTTGTTGTAAAATATGGTTCAAAGACATGATTTATATGCTCTTTAGATATTCCTCCAGCATTATCTTTAAATTCAATTAATATATTTTCATCCATCTTATAAAGTGTAATAAAAACTAATTTGGAACTATTATTTGTATTATTTAATGCATCTCTTGCGTTATTAAAGATATTAATAAAACATTGTATAAGCTCATTCTCATACCCTTCAAATTTTAAATTTGATTCAAAGTCTGTTATTATATTTAATTCATCTTTTTTCACCCATGAAGAATTAAGTTCCAAAAACAGATTTAATGTATCACATAAATCAAAAACTGTTTTACTTCTATCATGTTTTATAAAATTCCTAAAATCATCAATTGTTTGAGATAGATATTGTACATTATCACATATTATATTCATATTCTTCTCTAAACTCTGATCATCCAAGGTATTTATCTCTTTTTGAACCAAAGTACTTGTAGCAACAGTAGATACAATTGATAAGGGTTGTCTCCATTGATGTGCAATATTACCTATCATTTCACCCATTGAAGCTAGTTTAGACTGTTCAAACAATATTTTATCTTTCTGTCTTAAATCTTTAATTGCATGTGCAACTTTTTTTTCCAATGATCTGTTTAGTTCCTCAATCTTTTTTCTTGACTCATCTTGTACCTTATCAAGTTCCTTTTGAGCAGATATATCTCTCCAAATACCATGTAGTAATACTTCTCCATGTAAATATATCTTGGTTAAAACAATCTCAACCCAAAAATGTTTACCATATTTTGTACAGTGCATATATTCAAATCTATTGATACCATTTCTATATGCCAATCTCAACATTTTTACCATCTTCTTTATTGACAACTCACCATCAGGTTGTCTCACATCCATATATCTCATAAGATCTACAGAAAGAAATTCCTCCTTATTTTCAAAATCAAACATCTCTATAATAGCTTCATTACAATCAATAAAATGATTCTTTTTAATTAAAACCATCCCATCTGCAGACTTATAAAATATCGTTTCAAATGTCATTTGAGTAAGAATTGCATTATACAAGGTAGTAAAATATTTACGCCCAATTACAGAAGTAACAATCATTAAAGCAAAAGCAACAAAAGCAAAGAAATAATTTTGTTCTCCACCTAAATATATAAGTGTTGCAATAATTATTAAGTAATTTAATGAAATAAATATTAAAAAAGCTAAAAAAACACCTCCCAAAGTAAATAAAGCTCCAGAGGTTACTGCAAACATTACTATTAAAATTGATATTATTTTAAGTTGACTTGCATCAAAAGCTATAGCCTCATATATTATAACTGCTGATAGTAAAGGGGAGGTAATTAAAACTAAATAATAGATATTTAAATATTTGTTTATTTTCTTTTGTATATCTAGTTTTATATAATACTGTATTTTACTCTTAATTATAGTTCTGATATACATAATTAAAAGATTTAAACTATTCCAAACTAAAAGATGATATATTGGAACATCATCTTTTAATAAATATGTATATACAGCTGGAACCAAAATATTTATTACTATAGCTGCTTGAGACATCGAACTAATCAACATCCCAATCAGTTTAGCTGGATAGTTTCCAAATAAATATTTTTGGTTCATAGGTTTATCTTATTTGTCCACTACCATAAACTTTAAACTTGTATGTTGTCAAATCATTTATACCCATTGGTCCTCTTGCATGTAGTTTATTTGTTGATATCCCAACTTCTGCTCCAAATCCAAATGCAGCACCATCAGTAAACCTTGTACTTGCATTTGCATAGACACAAGCAGCATCTACTTGATCTAAAAATTTATTTACAGCTGTATAATCTTCTGATATGATACATTCACTATGCCCTGAACCATATTTTGAAATATGTTCAATAGCTTCATCAAGATCTTTTACAATTTTAATACTTAACTCATTTGCTAAATATTCTGTATCATAATCTTCAGGTGTTACAGCATCAATATCTAATAATTTTACTGTTTGTTCACACCCTCTCATAATTGTATTTTCATTTTCAAAAGCTTCATAAAGTGCAGGAAGAAGTATATTGGCAATATTAGAATGAACAAGTAAAGTCTCCATAGCATTACACACTCCAGGTCTTTGACACTTTGCATTTAAACATATTTCAATAGCCATATGTGCATCTGCATTTTTATCAATAAAAGTATGACACAAACCTTTATCGTGTTTTACAACCGGAACACTTGCATTTGTACATACATATTTAATTAATGCTTCTCCACCTCTTGGAATAATCAGATCCACATATTTATCTTGAGTTATTAAATTTGCAACACCCTCTCTACTACTATCTGGCAATAATGAGATACACTCTTTTGGTAAATTATTTTTAATCAATACATCTTGTAATATATCTGCAATAATTTGATTACTATATTGAGCCTCTTTCCCACCTTTTAATACACATACATTCCCACTTTTAAAACAAAGTGCTGCCGTGTCACTAGTAACATTTGGACGACTTTCATATATAATACCAATAACACCAATAGGGATACTTACTTTTTGAATATTAAGCCCTTGTTCAGTAACCCATCCATCTATAATTCTACCTACTGGTTCTTTTAATGCTGCAATTTCATGAATAGCATCACTCATTGCTTTTATTCTTTGTTCATTTAAAAGCAATCTATCCATCAATGCACTGCTTAGTCCATTTTGTTGCCCATTTAATATATCTTTTTGATTTTGTTTTATGATATCTAAATTATTTTCAACCAATGCATCTGCCATTTGATGTAAAACGGAGTTTTTTATCTCTCCACTTAGATTTGCAATAATTCTACTTGATTGTTTTGCTTGTTGTAAAAATTCTTCCATTATTATCTCCACTACCTAATTCATTAAGCTTATTATGTTAGATTATACATAATTGTTAATGATATTTTAGTTAAATGAAAGAAAAGCAGAGTCTTATTATCAGCTGTTTAATAGATCCTGTAAACTATCTTTTGGATTTTTACCCTCTAATATCAAATGAACTTCATTTGCTATTGGAGTATATATATTATTATTTTTACTTAAAAGTGCTATTGCTTTTGCTGTAGGTATCCCTTCAGCTACTTCCCCAAGATCCTCTAATATCTGTTCAAGAGTTTTATTTTGTGCCAATCCAAGCCCTACTCTAAAATTTCTACTCATAGTACTGCTTGCAGTTAAAAACAGATCCCCAGCCCCACTTAGTCCTAAAAAAGTATCGGTTTTTGCTTCAAAAAATTCTCCAAATCTTTGCATCTCAACCAATCCTCTAGAAATAAGACTAGCTCTTGCATTATTACCAAGTTTTAAACCATCACATATACCACTTGCAATTGCAAGTACATTTTTATACGCACCGGCTATTTCTGCACCTATTACATCATCACTGTAATAGGTTTTTATAAATTTTGGAAAAAATTTACTAAAATCATTATAGAATTTTTCACTGCTGCTATTTATTACAAGTGCAGTTGGCAAACCTTGTATCACTTCAGCTGCAAAAGAGGGTCCAGATATAAACCCTAAATTTTCACTAGGAACATATTGTTCATATATATCTTGTAAAAAAAGACCTGTACTTGCTTCAATCCCTTTTGAAGCTACAAGAACTTTTTGTCCATTATATACAAAATTTTGCTCAAGCCAAGATCTTATACTTTGAGCTGGTATTGCAATAATTAAATATTCACACTTTAAAGCCTCTTCTAAAGAACAAAAATTTTTTATATCTTTTTTAGTTCGTGAAGTTATAGCTGTAGTTTGAACGCAACTAAGAGCAAAATGTAAAGCTTGTCCCCATTTCCCTGCACCTATTACAGCTATATTTGACATTCTTTTTCCTTATGATAGTCTTTGTTTTAGCAATTCATTTACTTTTTGAGGGTTTGCACTACCCTTGCTTGCTTTCATAACTTGTCCTACAAAAAATCCAAATATTTTTTGTTTTCCTGCTTTATACTCATCAATTTTATCTTGATTTGAAGCTAAAATTCCATCAATAATCTCTAAAATAGCCCCATCATCACTAACTTGCTTAAGTCCTAGTTTTTCAATAACCTCATCAACACTAGCTTCATTTTCCATTAGATAATCAAGAACCTCTTTTGCAGCTTTTCCAGAGATTGTACCATCTTCAATTCTACTTACAACAGTACCTAACATTTTTGCATCAACAGGAGAAGTTTCAAGTGTAACCCCATCTTTTAATCTTCCAAGTAGTTCAACCGTTAACCAAGTTACTGCATTTTTTCCACTTATACCAACTTCTAGCATAGATTCAAAGTAATGTGCCATCTCCAAAGATGAAGTAATAATACTTGCATCTATTGGTTTAATTTGATATTGAGATATAAATCTGTTTTTCTTCTCATCTGGAAGTTCTGGAATTTTTGTATATTTATCCATCATCTCATCAGTAATAATAACAGGTAAAAGATCTGGATCTGGGAAATATCTATAATCTGCAGCATCCTCTTTACCTCTCATTGATCTAGTTTCTCCACTATCAGGATCAAAAAGTCTGGTTTCTTGAACAACCTCTTGTTCATATACACCATCTTCCCATGCTTCTATTTGTCTTTGTACCTCATAAGCAATAGCTTTTTCAATAAACTTGAATGAGTTCATATTTTTTATTTCACATCTAGTATATAATTTATCATCACCTTTTGGTCTAATAGATACATTTACATCACATCTAAAAGAGCCCTCTTGCATATTTGCATCACTTATACCAATATATCTTACAATACTATGTAATTTTTTTAGATATAAAATTGCTTCTTGTGCACTTCTCATATCTGGTTCACTAACTATTTCAAGTAGTGGGGTTCCTGATCTATTTAAATCAACTTTTGAATAGTTTGAAGCATGTATATTCTTACCAGCATCAGTTTCAAGATGCGCTCTTGTTACACCTATAGTTTTTTGTGTCCCATCTTCAAAATCAATAACCAACTCACCAAGCCCAACAACAGGTACTTCAAATTGTGATATTTGGTATCCATTTGGTAGATCTGGATAAAAATAGTTTTTTCTATTAAATATAGATTTTTGATTAATCTTAGATTTTAAAGCTGTTCCTAATTGTATAGCTTTATGAACTGCTTCTTTATTTAAAACAGGTAATGCCCCAGGTAACCCTATACAAACAGGACATATATTTGTATTTGGATCCTCTCCAAAACTTGTAGCACAGCTACAAAAAAGTTTTGTTTTTGTATTTAACTGAACATGAACTTCTAAACCAATAATTACTTCAAACATATATCTATATTCCTTCTATTTTACTATTTCAATATCTGCACTAAGTTTTAATTTCTCAAAATAATCTTTAACATAAGCAGATTCTCTTTCATACATTACTTTATCAAAAATTTTACTTTTTACTTGATCAAATGGGATAACATCATATTGTGATTTATTTTTTACAAATAACATCACAAATCCATCTTTTGCCTTTAGAATTGGTGTAAATGTACCAATTTTTGTACTATTTAACAATGCTCTTATTTGAGGATTTAATGTATCTTTTGTAAGAACTCTAGGCGTTAATGTTACCAAATCTGTTTTTAGCATCGGGTTTCTAGCTACACTTAATAAAACATTTTTATTTTTAGAAGCATACTCCACTATCTCAAAACGGTTTGCAGATTTAAATAATTCATTGTGACTGTCATAATATATTTTTAAATCTTCGTCTGTAGCAACTTTAATTTTACCTCTAGCTATTCTTCCTATAAGTTTCTCTTGTAAAAGTTTTTGTTTTGTTTGCTCTTCAAAAATCTCATAGCTTCCAAATTTTTGCGCCATTACAGATTTTAAAGAATCTATTGTTATCCCATTTTGTTGTGCAAGTCTATGCATATAATTACTTATATCTTCTTGTGTTACTCTTATATTATATTTTTCAACCTCTTGATCAAATAATGCCTGATCTATCAATTTATCAACTGCTTGTTGCTGAGTAAGATTTTGAGTTTGCATAAGTTCTTGAATATCATAAGTTGTGATTATCTCATCATTTACTTTTAATGCAATAGAACTAATATTGCCTCCATACAGTAATGATATACTAATCATACATACAAAAAAGAGTTTTTTCATCTATTTTCCTTATTTTTTATATTAAAGTTTTTATTTTACCATAACAATAGTAAAATCATTGTGTAAATAATCACTTTTTGTTTTTATAGTTGTACATAAAGATTCGCAATAACTAATTACATCATCTACTCTGGCATTGTTATAACTCATATTTGATAAAAAATTAAATACAAAGCCTTTTGTACTATGCTCAAAACACCTTTTTATAAATATATACATCTGAGATACACTCAAAATATTCAAAGCACCACTACATACATAATAATCTGCTTGAATCAACTCATCTTCAAGAATATTTTTAATCTCAAATTTTTCATTTGGGTGTTGCTCTTTGGCTAAAAAGATCATCTCTTGTTCACAATCATATCCCAAATATGATTTTGGCATTAGATCATACTGCTTTAGGTAATTTACATAATGCCCCATACCACATCCAGCATCTACAATCGAACAGTTTTTTATATCATCAATAAAACCAGTTAATACTGCAAATCTGGCAAATTGGGTATATTTGGAGTTCCAATGAACACCTTTTGCACTATTTCCATACTGTTTTATACTTTGAGCGTAAAATTTATGATTTTGTTCAAAAGCCATTTATGATATTTGCTCTATTTTTACACCATTATCTTTTAAAAATTTACTTACTACTTCAGAATTATTATGCTCATATGATCTATCATATACAATCCTTTTGATACCTGAAGCAATTATATTTTTAGAGCACTCACTACATGGCTCAAGAGTTACATAGATTGTTGCATCTTTAATACTAATACCCTCTCTTGCAGCCCATATTATTGCATTCATCTCTGCATGTATCTCATATGTTTTTGACCATTCATGGTGTTCACTTGTATATTCATTATCCCAATATTCACAACAGTTTTGATATCCAGCTGGTGTTCCGTTGTATCCTGTTGAAAGGATTCTTCCATCTTTGACTATTACTGCACCAACCTGTTTTGAAACACATTTGGAAGCAGTTGCAAGTTCTTTTGCTATATTTATAAAATTTTGATCATTTAGCATTATTTACCTTTTACTAAAGTGTAGTATATCATAAATCTTCCTAATCTTTTTTGAAGTTTTATTTAGTAAAATAGCATAAAAATTTATATTATAAAGGATAAAAATGGCAACAGCTAGCGCAAGACATATTTTAGTATCATCACAAAAACAATGTGAAGAATTAAAAAAGCAAATTGATAGTGGAGAGATCACTTTTGAACAAGCAGCTATCTCAAATTCTCAATGTCCATCTGGTTCACAAGGTGGAGATCTTGGAACATTTTCAAAAGGTCAAATGGTTCCAGAGTTTGATAAAGTTGTATTTAATGATGAAGTTGGTGTAGTACACGGTCCTGTAAAGACTCAATTTGGTTACCATTTATTAGAAGTAACTTCAAGAGAAGATTAATAATTTAGAAGCTAAAAAGCTTCTAAATATATACTAAAAGGTGTGATTAACTACAACCACATCCTCCCCCAGATTTTTGTGCTGCAGCATGAGCTTGACCTTCAGCTGAACAAGCACTAACACCAGCAGGCATTGTTGGTTGAATCGCAGAATTATCAGCATCACCATCTTTTATTTGTTCCCATAAAAGCTCTGCAGCTTTTAAGTATCTTTTCCCTGTTGTAGAATCAGGATAGAAATAAACTACAGGTTTACCATCATCTCCTCCAACTCTAATAGAAGGCTCTATTGGTATATTTGCTAGAACTTTTGTTTCATAAGTTGCAGCTAATTCATCACAAGTACCTTTTCCAAAAATATCACTCTCCTCTTCACAGTTTGGACAGATAAATCCACTCATATTTTCAACAATTCCAGCAATTGGGATATGAAGTTTTTTAAACATATCCAGTGATCTTCTTGAATCATCAAGTGCAACATGTTGAGGAGTTGTTACATTAACACCTGCACTTACAGGTACACTTTGAGCCAAAGTAAGTTGAGCATCACCAGTTCCTGGAGGCATATCAATAAATAATATATCTAACTCTTCCCATAAAATATCTCTTAGAAGTTGCTCGATCGCTTTCATAATCATTGCACCTCTCCAAATAAGAGCCTGTCCCTCTTCCATAAGTGAACCCATAGACATAACATCTACACCATAAGCTTTAAATGGTTTTACTTTATTTCCTACAATTTCAGGTTCTTGTTTCTCTAATCCCATCATTCTTGGGATATTTGGTCCATATATATCAGCATCCAAAATACCTACTCTTTTTCCTTGCATTGCTGCAGCAATTGCTAAGTTTACAGTTGTAGTTGATTTTCCAACTCCACCTTTTCCACTACTTACCATTACAAAATGTTTAACTTGTGGAGCTATATTTTTACCACTCATTGAGTTACTTTGTTGTTTTGGAGCTGCTGGTTTTGTAATAATCACCTCAGCATTTAATCCAAGTTGAGCAACCTCTTTTGTAATATCATCTTTTAATTGTGCCTCAACCTCACTTGCAGTTGAAGTGATATCAACATGAATTTTTGCAGTATCATTTTCAACAGATACATCTTTTACAAATCCAAACTCTACAATTGATTTTGTAAAACCTGGATATTTAACAGATTCTAATTTAGCTTTTACATCAGCTATTGTTGCCATTTTTCTTCCTTATAATATTTATTTTTCAGTATAATAATCTAAATAAGATAATTTTTGTCTTAATTGAAAAGATTATATTTGTATAATGGTTTCATTATCAAATATATCTTATAATGAAATAATACATTTTTTAAAGGTTTTGTCATGAATATATTAAAGAAGATTGCTATATTGCTAACTGCTCTATTTGGGATATACATAATAGCTGGTTTTGTAGCTTTACCAAAATTTGCTTTACAACAAATAAACAAATACACAAAAGAAAACTTCAAGCAAGAGATACTTATTCAAAATATCACATTTAACCCATTGACTTTAAATCTTGCCTTACACAATTTACAAATAAAAGATGAAAATACAAAAAAGAATCTTATTAGTGCTGATGAAGTTGGTGTAAATATTGATCTGTTCAGTCTGGCTACAAACAATATAAATATCGATAAAGTTGAATTAATTCACCCTAAAATAGATGCGATTTTACAAAAAGATGGAAAATTAAATCTTGCAGATATAAAGCCAAAACCTACAAAAAAAGAGGAAAATAAAAAAGATGATAAACCAATAAAATTACCATATTTTAGTATCGATATTTTCTCTTTACAAAATGCAACTATTGATTTTACAGATAATAGTTTAAAAGAACCATTTAAAACACAAATATCAAATTTTGATTATACTTTTAGAGATCTAAGTACACAACCAAATACCTTGGCCTCTCATGAATTAAGTTTAAACATTGATAAACAAACTTCACTAAAAATAGATGGGGGACTATACATAGACCCTCTTCTTATATATGGAAATATAGATTTAAAAGACTTATCATCAAATCTTGCATGGGCATATTTAAAAGATAAATTCAATTTTCATATCCCTAGCACACTTCTTGATACAACTCTTGGATTTGTAGTTGATCTAAAAGATTTAAAAAATCCACAAGTAACACTAAAAGATACCAATATAAGATTTGATGATCTTAAGATACAAACAAAAGATACAAAACAAACTCAGCTTAATCTAAAACTTTTTAAATTAAATGAGATGAAATTTAATCTACAAAAACAAAAAGTATATATTGATTCTGTTGTACTTGAAAGATTTTGGGCAAATACCGTAATCAATAAAGATAAAAGTATAAATCTTGCAAACCTTTTTAAAATGAAAGAATCTAAATCAAAAAAAGATGAAGTACCCAATAAATCAAAAAAGGATACTAAACCTGCAAAACCTTGGGATCTTTTGGTTGATGCTGTAATATTACAAAAGTCATCTATTGATTTTACAGATAACTCTTTGCCAACCCAATTTAAAACAAAAATAAATAATATAACTTTTTCACTTGAAGAGCTTACATTAAAACAAAATGACAAATTTAAATATGATCTAAAATTTGATCTGCTAGATGGTGCAAAATTTACAAATTTTGGAACAATATCAATATTGCCTTTTGCAATAGAATCAAAATATAATTTATCCAATATAGTTGTACCAAAATTAAATCCATATATAAAACCAAATATAAATTTCAATATCAATAGTGCAACAGTATCAACAAAAGGGGATTTTGTACTTACTAAAGATATTAATATTTTAATCAATAATGCAAGTATTGCTTTACAAAATCTAAAATTAAGTCCAAGAAAATCAAAAAAGAACTTAGTAACATTAAGTCAATTAGATACAAGTGGTATAAATTTTGATCTGAAAAATCAAAAAATATCTATTGAGGATGTAACTTTAAACAAACTTTTTAGTGATATAAAAATTAACAAAAACAAATCTGTAAATCTTCAAGAGATGTTTGTTTCAAAAAAGAAAACAAGAAAAACCTCAAAAAAATCTAAAAATTCAAAACCTTGGGATTTAAATATTGCTAAAACCAATCTAAAAAATTCTACAATTTTATTTGAAGATTACTCTTTGTCAAAACCTTTTAAAACAAAAATATCTCAATTTAACACTACCCTTAAAAACTTTAATTTAAAAAGAAACAATAAATCCTATTTCAATACTTCTTTAAAAATAAACAAAAGAGGGAAAATTGCATTAAACGGATCTTTGATTCTTGATCCACTTACAGTAAAAAGTAAATATAAAATCAGTGCTTTATCACTCCCATTTATTCAACCATATCTTGATAAAACACTTAATATTGATCTTAAAAAAGCTGTATTATATACAAATGGTTCATTTACATTTAAACAAAAAGGTGGATATTTTGCACTTTATTCAAATGTGAGTGTACATAATCTAAAAGTTGATCATAAACTTACTAAGAAAAATCTGCTTGAGATAAAAAAAGTTAAAGTTAATGCTATAAATCTAAAACCAAATAATCTAAAAATTAAATCTATAAAACTTCTTGAACCTCAATTTATTGCAAATATTTTTAAAGATGGTACTACAAATTTTAGTCAAATTGTAAAAGAGAAAAAAGAAAACAAACAATCTATTAAGAAAAAACCTTCTAAGACACAAAAAAAAGAAAAGCCTTTTATATATGAAATTGGTTCTATTAGATTAGATAAAGGGAAAATGGAATTTAGTGATGAGACTCTTCCTTTTAAATTTCATACAAAAATTCATGATCTAAAAGGTGATATATCTACTCTTAGTTCTAAACTTTCAAAACCTACAAAAATTACTTTAGATGGACAAGTTGATAAATATGGATTAGCAAATATCAATGCCTCTTTAAATACATCTGATTACAAAAGAGATACACATGCAAATATCTATTTTAAAAATATTGTTATGAAAAACTACACACCATACTCAAGTAAATATGTTGGGAAAAGATTAGCTGAAGGTACACTAACTTTAGATCTAAACTACAATATAGTTGATTCTAAACTAGAAGCAAGCAACTCTATAATACTTGAAAAACTAAAATTTGGACCTAAAGTTGAAAGTAAAGATGCAGTTGATTTACCGTTAGATCTTGCTATTGCACTACTTGAGGATTCAAATGGAGTAATAGACATAGATCTTCCAATAACCGGAGATATTGATAACCCTGACTTTAAATTTGCACCAATAGTATGGGGTGCTTTTGGAAAATTAATTATAAGTATTGTTACATCACCTTTTAAACTTCTTGGATCACTTCTTGGAGTTAGTGAAGATGAGCTTAGCTCTGTAATATTCAAATTAGGGGAAGCCAAAATTACACCACCAGCTAAACAATCATTGGATAAGGTATTAAAAGCACTTAAAAAAAGACCAAATTTATCACTTGTATTACAACCTAGTTATACAAAGGAGCTTGATAAGTATGCACTACAAAATAAAAAACTGCAAGCTTATCTTTTAAAAGAGCTAGAGGATGATATAAATGATAAAGATGAATTACAAGATGAACTTGAAGATCTTTATGATGATCTAATAAGCAAAGATAAAAGAAAAGAGCTTGAAAAATCTTTTTATAAAAAAATTACAGACAAAAAAACTAAAAAAGAGAAAGAGATATTTGAACAAAATAAATATATTGAGAAGTTGACAGATGATCTAACTAAAAAACAACAACTTGAGCAAAGTGAACTTGAAAATATTGCGAAACAAAGAACTCAAGCTATCAAAGAGTATCTAATTACTAAAAAACATCTAGATCCAAATAAGATATCTATAAAAGATGAAATTATAGAGATTGAAGCAAAAGATAAAAAATGGGCTCATTATAAATTAGATATAAATATATCAAAAAAATAGTAAGATAATAATCTTACTATTTTAATCTTTTTTCCTTTTCTTATCAGGAGATGTAAGCATTGCTGCCCATCTTAATATAAATAAAAATACCAATACTCCACTAAAAATCAAAATATGAAAATTTGTACTATTTGAAAAAAGTGTATCAAAGCTTGTAAATGTCTCTTTATTAATTTTTACAACATTTACTATAAATTCTCTAAGTGTAAGAATAATAAATGCATCTATTAAAATACCTATTTTTATTCTTTGCTCTCTTAAAAAACCTATTACAGCTCTAACAATCTCTAACATAATAATAAAATACAATAAATTTATTATTATTGATATCATACTATTTGTTGCTACTGCAACTGCAAATAAAGCTATTGCCAAAGATAATTCTATATAAAATTTATTATGAAAAAACAATTTCACACTATTCATATATCTCCTTTATTTTTTTGCAATAGTATTAAATTAACCTTAAAATATGTTTTATAATTAAAACTAATATTTACAAAAATAACTAAATAATGCTATTATTATGTTATTATATATCATATATTTACAAAAGGGTAAAAATGAAACTATACGCACCGTGGGAGAAAGCTTTTAAAAAAGTAGCTACTCCATTTGAACATTTTTTGCATGCGCAAACAACTACAGGAATTGTTTTAATGTTTATGACAGTTGTTGCATTAATACTTGCAAATAGTCCACTTAGTGAAAGTTATGCACATTTTTTTCATACAAAAATTGATCTAAATGTAGGATCTTGGGCGTTATCAAATACAATACACCATTGGATAAATGATGGTCTTATGGCAATATTCTTTTTTATTATAGGTCTAGAGATAAAAAGGGAGATCCTTGCTGGTGAATTATCAAATATAAAAGTTGCAATTTTACCAATCCTTGCAGCTATTGGAGGGATGATATTCCCTGCTTTAATATATCTTGGAATCAATTATGGAACACCATCTGCTTCAGGATGGGGAATTCCTATGGCAACAGATATAGCTTTTGCCATTAGTGCCTTAGTATTGCTAGGGAAAAGAGTTCCAACTGCACTTGTAACATTTTTAGTCGCACTTGCAATTGTGGATGACTTAGGTGCAGTATTGGTTATTGCAATTTTTTATACTGATCAAATAAACTTTATCCCTCTTGGACTTGCTGGATCTATGTTTTTAATCTTAATAGCATTTAATAGATTTGGTATTCATGCCATTTTACCATATTTTATAGTTGGTTTATTTATGTGGTTTTTTATGTTAGAATCTGGAGTACATGCTACTATTGCTGGTGTTATTGCAGCACTTACGATACCTTCAAGACCAAAATACTCCCCTGTTAGTTTTTCAAAACAAACAAAAGAGCTTCTTGAACAATATGAGAAATGTCCTATGGGAGAAGATCATCAACTAAAAGAGGAACAAAAAGCGATATTATTAAATATCAAAGATAAAATTGATGCTATTGGAACACCTGCAGCTAGATTAGAACATGACCTACATCTTCCTGTAGCACTAATTATTATACCTTTATTTGCCCTTGCAAATGCAGGAATTGCAATAGATTTTAGCTCCATTACAGATACAATATTACAACCTATATCATTAGGGATAATTTGTGGTTTGATTATTGGAAAAGTATTAGGGATATTTGGTGTTGCATGGCTTGCAATTAAATTAAAAATTGCAAGTTTACCAAAAGGAAGTACTATGAATCAAATATTTGGTGTTGCATTTTTAGGTGGTATTGGTTTTACTATGTCAATCTTTGTTGCAGATCTTGCTTTTATAGGTGATGCTACATCTATATTTCAAGCTAAAATTGGTATCTTGGCAGCTTCACTGTTTGCTGGATTATTTGGATATTTTTGGTTAAGATTTATAGCAAAATCAGCTAGTAGCTGATTTTACTTTTTATCCAACCACTCTTGTAAACTAATCAATTCATCAATTGTTTTAGGGTTTGTTTTTAAAATATCTGCCATACTTTTTACACCCATAGATAAAAGGTATTGCAGATTATCATCAAATGTTGCTTCTTGTATTACATAGATATTATCTTTGTGTACCTCAAAAAGGTAACCACCATTTGGTATTGGAGTTTGAGATAGTGTAACTGTATAGTGATCTTTTAAGATACTTTGATTTGTTGAATACATAAGCCCAATATTATACCCTTGATTTGCAAATCCTTTTATTAATACTACTAATACCTGATTCTCTCCATCTTTTGAGGAATTAAATATCCCTATTATATCTTTTAGTGTTGAGTACCCTGGTATCTTAGTTGCAATACTGTCTAAAAATTTTGCCAATCTAGTTTGTGCCAAATGACCAACAACATATAGAAGAATCAATAACAATCCCAATCCAACCAATAACCATAAAAATTCATGGTTTTTAGGTGTAAAACCAATAAAAGTAAATATAACACTTACTAATTTATCAATCTTCTCATACAACCATAATACAATCATTAAAATCAAAACTATTGGTAATAACCAAAATAGCCCTTTTAAAATAAGCTCAATAAAATGTTTCATAAAATTTAATCCTTTTTTTGATAAAGTATCATAACAAATTTATACCAAAAAGAGTTAAAAAT
>Ga0256843_1000563_pt1 | contig 31500 bp, 55 predicted proteins | sample AlvinellametaG_FD_191572 | JGI IMG/M metagenome (GOLD analysis project Ga0256843, IMG submission 191572) | Pompeii worm associated microbial communities from hydrothermal vent at the East Pacific Rise, Pacific Ocean - Alvinella | ecosystem: Host-associated > Annelida > Integument > Unclassified ...
GATTCTCTTGATAGTGATATACAATATCGTGAAAATGATGGTATATATGAAGAAATATATACACCATATTTATCAAAAAATGCATATCCAAATTATTTCAAATATATGTTAGAATATATGGGTATGAGTGAAGAATCGTTATATACAGATCCAGGTGAAGAGTCTGATCATAGACCATATGATGTATCTGATGAATATGGTGGTAGTGATGAATTTAAAGATATTATTGAATCGTCAGGGATACTTAATGGAGCGCCATTTGATGATTATGAAATTGGTGATTATGAAGATGTGGAACAAAATGTCGGTAGCACAACTTGGGCTGTAGAAAAAGATGAAACAGTTACCGGTGATAATATAGAAGGAATGGAAGTTGCCAATCCACCTATGGAACTACCAAAATTTGTTCCCAAAATATTGACTGATATGTTTAATTGGATTGATGAGATTGGTTATACTGACAGTGATTGTGGCTTTCATGTTCATATGTCATTGAAAAATTCAAAAGGTATAGATCCACTTAAACTTATACTATTTACAGAAGAGGATTATATTTATAAGGCATTTGAATCAAGACGTAACAATAATTATGTAAACTCTATAAAAGATAAAGTAAAAAAACAAGGTAGATTGGATAAAATAGATATTGATAAACTGTTTAATTACAATTTATTGAATGTAAAGATGTTATCAACACACTATGATAGTGTAAATATAGTGGATCTTGAGGATGGTCATGTAGAGTTTAGATATATGGGTGGTTCCATGTATCATAGAAAAGAAAAAGAAATTATTGATATAATCACTATGTATGCATATTGGTTATCTCTTGCTGCTGATCCAGAATTTAAGAAAAAAGAATATATTCATAAAATAATTCGTATTCTTAATAAAACTGAAATGTTTGAATATCTTGCAATATTGGCCGCACTTGACAAAGTATTGTCGTCTGATGAAGTTGATGAATATCACAAAACAAGATTCAGAATATTATATAAAGAATATAAGAAAAAATACGATGGTTTTAAAAAATATTATAAATTAGATAAGAAAACAGTAAATCTGATAACAGATAATGCTGGATTTATGTTTGATATAAAGACAAAAATCGATGAAGTAATAAAACCGTTTGATTTGTCTGTATACCAATTAAATTCTGTGGTTAGAAGATTTTTTTCAAAAGGGGTAAAATAATATGAGTAAATGTGTAGTGTGTGGCGAATTTTTACATCCAGATTTTTGTGTTGTTAAGGAAATCAGGGGTGATGAAGTGATATCATGTGTATTCTGTCATCTTGATAAAAAAGAATTGACAATAGAAGATGATAATGGTAAAATGTTAAAAACAGTAACAAAAGATCAGTGTATCAGAGATTATAAAATGTATTTGAAAAGATTGTTGGATAATCCTGTTATTTCAAAAATATTGGTAAAAGATAAAGATTAGGTGATTAAAATGTCTGTATTGGTTATGAATGCTGATTATAGTTTTCTTGGAAGCATTTCTTGGCAACGTAGCATTGTTTTGATTTATCAAGGAAAGGCCGAGGTTGTTAAAGAAACCGAGCGAATTGTGTCAAATTTTGATGGGTCATACCAATATGCTATTCCAAGAGTGATAAGATTGCTCAAATATGTCACCAAGATTTTCAAAAATAAGATCCCATATAGCAAGTATAATATATTTCTGAGAGATGATTTTATTTGTCAATATTGTGGAAAAGAATTGAGCAAATATGAATGCACGGTTGATCATGTTATACCAAAATCAAGTGGTGGGGAATCATCTTGGGAAAATTGTGTTACATCATGCAAACCTTGTAATAATAGAAAGGGTGACATGTCACTTGATGAAATAGGATATAAATTATTGAATATTCCTAAAAAACCGTCTGTTGCTGATTTTATGAGAAAAAAATCATCAATATTGATGGAAAATATATCTGATATTTTTTAAGATATACCAAATTAATAAAAAAACCGGGCTATATAGCCCGGTTTTTTTATGCAATACGAATTACAAAATTGTATTTCCATGTAACCAATTTTTGTAATTCGTATTTGACATCTTATTTTACATCATATATAATATGTATATAATGAAGATAAGGAAAAAAATACTATATACGTGTTTATTATTATGTATGTTTGGTTGTTCTCAAAAGAGGTCTATTATATCAGAGGGATATGATCATACATTATTTAATAATGAAATGCGAATAATTACAGAATTAAAATCTGATTCATTGTTGATAAATGTATATAATCCAGAAAATATTTATTATAAATTGAAATTTAATTACAAGTATACCTGTGATGAAGATAATGGATATACAAATAATACAGTTTATAAGGGTAATGATGAGTATACACCAATAATAGTAAACATACCAAATAATCTTAATTGTAACAAAACAGTTAAGATAAAATTGGTTGATATATCTGGTAATATTATATATGAATCACCTATAATGAAAAGTATTTCTTCATTACAAACCAAGAAAAGTGTTGAATCATGGTGATTCAACACATATACAAAAATATGTAAAAACAAAGGAGTGTGTATGAAAAAAATTATTAGTTTAACAGCAATTGGGATGATGATGTTTGGTGCTGGAAATGCATTGGCATATTGTGGTGGTTGGTGTTCTGGCCAAACAAATTCTATGTTTACAGAAAGCGAATCATCAAATTTTCAAGAACAAACACAAAACATTAACGGTGTTGATTTTGGATCACAGGGTGCTCTTAGTGTAGTATCACAAGATCAAAATGGATATGGGAATTCATATTCATCATTTGGATCATCAGCATGGGAAGGCCAGGTTCAGGGTGAAAATACGAATATTATTTTGACAAATGGTTCTGCAACACATAGTTATGATCAAACAGTTGTTACATATGGTGGTTCTTCAACAAATGATTGGGGATATTCAAATCATAATGAATCTCAATCACTTGATTCTGGTATTTTTACCGTTGGTGATGGAAATGGTCAATTCTCCATTTCTGGTCAAGCAACTGTTGGTGATGCATATTCTTCCTCATCATCATATGGATTGAACAGTTCTTCAAATTCTGGAACTTTTGCACTTTATAATAATTCTTATGAATATAAGAATATTGATACAAATTCCGGTATTGTTCAATCAGGATTCCAGGCTGGTAGATATGAAACCAATACATCAGTAGATAATAGTGGATATTGGTGGAATTTGGGTGGAAATGCTAATGCATCTGTAGATGCTCAACAAGTTGGTGGTACAGCGGCACTCAATAATGGTAATGGAACATATATGGCCGGTGGTGGTGTAGCAGAAGGATCTGTAAATGTTTCTGCTCATTCTTATGATGGGTCATGGTATTATAATGGTAATGTCGATTCATCAGCTTCTGCTGAACAAGTTCAACAACATACTTATAATCAGACATCTACTAATGGTTCTCAGTCACAATGGGCAACTGGAACAGTTGGCACTTACAATCAGGCATCAGTTTATACAAATAATTAAATTAATATACAAGGGTTCTGTTTATAGAACCCTTGTATAAAGAGAGGTAAAATAATATGAAAAAAATTGTTAGTATTTTTACTATGGGTGTTATGTTAATGATTGGTAATGTTGCTTATACCGAGTCAAATAATACTTATATTTCATCACAAAATGAATCTTATGCTAGTCAGGGCCAGGGCCAAGGTCAGTCTCAAGGACAAAGCCAAATGATAAAAGATTCTGGAAATTCTGCCGTAGTATTTCAGGATTCTTTTAATGGATCAAAACCTATTAGATATTTACCAACTACACCGGATATTCATTATCAAGGTCTTAATCCGTCAATGTTTTCAAGACCACAACCAGATAAGGGTGAAAATTTCATTTCTGCTAAAACTTTGGTAGATCTTATGAATGCGTGGGCCGTTTCTGAAATTAATGACGATGATATTGATGAATCAGAAATTGATATTGATATTACAATGGTTGGTAAACCGAATTCAGATGCATTCGCTGATAATGATATTGTAAAATTTGAACTTAAAGGATCTCCTGAAGCTAAAGCATTGAGAAATAGTGGTTCTAAGCCTATAGCAATTGGTACAATCAAATGTACAGAAGACGATATTAATTCTGTTGAATTGTTTTTGACACTTGTAAAGAAAGCAAAAGAAATAGGATCTACAAATATTATTCTTCTTTCGGAAGGTATTAAAGTTGAGTTGGAATCATCTGGTTGGGGTATTGGTTTTTCTTATAATTACGCATCAGTGAATTCTGATGATTATGGTCAAGGATCTGTTGGTGCTGGTGGTACTGGTATCTCCGGCGGTTCTGCATCATATAAAAAGATGCCATATCTTACATTCGCATTTATGCAATAATATCGTAAAAACAATAACATTAAAAAAAATTCCCTACAGGGAATTTTTTTATGCTTTTTTCTTGACATCACAGATGATATATTTTATTCTTTTATATAAGATATATTTAACCTAAGAGGTTAGTAAATGGTAAAATTTATAAAAATGAAAAAATCTCTTGACACATCACCCATTATTATGTTATATATAAAAAATATGTTAAAATTAACTGATGGGGTATATAATGGGGTTGAATTATTACGCAATAGCAGTGGAGGATACTGTAAAAGAGATGGTATCCACAAAATGGGCAAAAGAATGCACATATAATAGATACAAACATCAAACGAGAAATACCGGTAAAAAAGTTTATGCATTTCCGGTAAAGGTAGATGATTTTGTAAGATATAATCACGGCACCGTTTTTAAATTTATTAAAAAAGATGATGAATACGAATTATACGAGGTATTATAATGAAAAAATACACAGATATCTCATTATCCACCGTTGAAACAATAATGTTATATGCATTCTCAAAGAATAGAACATTATTGAAAATTATGGTTAATAATTTAACAAAACAACAAAAGGATACACTTATTTCAGCTTGTAAATTAATTTTATCTATGTAAATCGAAATAAAAATATCGTTTTTATATAAATAAATATATGAAAACGATATTGGAAAAATTACAAGTAGTAATCGATATAGATGATAGAGTAAAAAAATCACTTGATATTGTCAGAAAATCTGACAATAAGGTGAAAGAATTGCGGTCATTAATCAATAAATTACAGAAAAATAAAATATCAGCAACAGAATACGAAAAAGAATTTGAAAAAATAATGAGGAAATACAAATGATAAATATAGACCCTACTGATACACCTATTATAAATCCAACATCATGGGATAATGATGAGGTTTGCCGTATGTGACGAGGGTATTATACATAGTTTTTCAAACCCTTGTCATATAAATGACAAGGGTTTTTTATTTAATAGTTCTTTGAAAATCGAATAGTTTAATTTGTAATTTTTTCTTGACAAACACCTAACAATGAATTATAGTATAGGAATCAAAGTTAAGGAAATCAAAACCAGTGAGGATATTATGTGCGATACCGATATCAAACGTCTTGAAGAACTTCGTGATGATTTTTGTATAGCACTTAGTATGTTGTCAGAAGCACAAGTTCACGGTGACATTGATGATGTCGATTACTGGCGTGATCAATGTGATATGTTGATTTTTGAAATGAAAATGATTGAAACATCATATTAAATTTTATCTTGACAAACAAAACAAAATCGATTATATTAAAAAATAATGAATGACAAACTTGAAAATCTTTATGGTGAATTAAAAGAATGTTATGAAATGTTCTTTTTATCATATGAGGTTGGTCATTTTCCAAGTATTCAATATTGGAAAAATAAATGTGATGATGTTTTTAATAAAATCAAATATATAGGGGCAACAAAATGACAAATTCACAAAAAATGTTGGCATTTGTGATTTATAGTGATATCAAAAACACTATTAAAAATGGTATTGATATATTAGAATATATGGAATATATGTCGAATTTTGTAGTCCCTGTGGTAGTTGATTGAAATATTCCGGGGTGAGGGGAACGGTAACCCAGCGGTCTGTTAAACCGTTAATTTTGCAGGTTCGAATCCTGCTCCCGGAGCCAAAATTTATCAGGTGTCGTAGATATAAGTTACTTCGTATATTTTGAAAATATAGATTATTAACACTTATATCGACCCATACCCTGATTTTATCATAATCCTGAGCTGGTCGGGATGGAAGGTGGGAACAATATTTATTGGATGTTGTTGCCGGCTTCAGGATTAACTTTTAATCGTAACCATTTATAATATAAAATGTGGAAAAAATTACTTAAATTATTTGGTTATCGTGTTGTTTGTACACAAGATATCAATGGTGATTTAAGATATCGTGTTGTTCATAAAAGCCCATACGGTGATTATGTATGGGGAATCGGAAAAAATACTCAGTTCTTTCTTAAAAATGACGGAACTCTTGAAAAATTTAATGGAAGAACAGGATATTGTGTGTATTGGAGAGAAGTATAATTATAGATAATGGCGTAGAATAGAGTTACTTCGAGATTATAACTCAGTGGTCATGGGTTCAAGTCCCATCCCCGCCCCCAATCAGAATGGCGGGGTAGCTCAGTTGGTAGAGCACTTAATGTCTCTATTCGACAAATCCTTATCTTATTTGGTGATAATATGAGTGCAGATAACGGCGTATATATTCTTACCACATCCACAGATGATGGTGGATTTGAACATAGAGTAACACATGCACAGGCAATAGATAATATTGAATATGATCCTGATTATGAACAATTTAATAAAAAAGAACTAATTCTTTATTTCGGTAATTGTATCGTTCATACCGATATATCAGATGCGGAAAAAGAGGCATATTCTATATATGAAGAATTGATTGACAATGGTTATATTGTGGAGTATGGTATATGTTATATAGATGCACGAGATATAACATTTCCATCACAAAATTAAAGATGCAGAGATAGTTTAAGTAAAACTCCGGTCCAAACGGTAATGTTGGTATCAAATCCAACTCTCTGCTCCAGTTTTAAGGTGTCGTAGATATGAGTTACTTCGTATATCTTGAAAATATATAGCTTATTAACACTCATATCGACTAATACCCTTATTTAATAATTTTGAATCGCGGGGTGCGAGTAATGGTAACTCGGCCTGTCTCATAAGCAGGATTTTCTCGGTTCAAATCCGAGCCCCGCTACCAATGATAAATAATACTTTTCAATGGTGAAAAATGAAATTTTCAAATTTTGAAGTAACGGATGCTATAGTAACTGATATATTCGTCTTAATCCATGCAGAAGTGGATATTGAAAAAGGATTTTTCTTTTTTAAGAAAAAAGAACGTATAAAGGTATATAAAGATTTGTTTTTCTGGAGATATGCCGATAACGGAAGATATACACCGTATACAATAGTTGAAGGTTTATATAGTGCATGGAAAGCCAGTAGAAACTTACCATCAGAATACGATGTTGTTAATTATATGAAAGAAAAGAAGAAAGAGCAGATGCCGTGATAGTTTAAGTGGGCAAAATACATCCCTTGTAAGGATAAGTTCCCGGATCGTGGCCGGGTCACGGCTCCATAATTTTCTTGACAAACGTATATTACCATGTTATAGTTTGATTATAATCAAAAATAACAGAATTGGTGATAAGTGATGAAACGTGATACATATTATTCTTGGTATATGTGATTCACCACTTGCTGATGAGACAAGAAAATAAATAATTAATCTTCATGAAAAAGGAGTAACCTGTTTTGAATGGGTCAAAGCTTAAAAATGGTCTTATCCCAGCAAACACAAAATGCCCATTTTCTGATATATGTGTATATAAAAAAGCCGCTTGTAATGGAATGGGATGTGCAGCGTCAAAAGGTGAAAATAAAGTAGATTTTTCCTGTGGCGCGGCAAGACTGTTCGATCTTTCAGAGAAGTATAATAAATAATCATTTACATTGAGGTAATATCATGGTAAAATTTATAATGAGAATGGAATTCAATTGTCCCAAATGTGGAAAAACCACCTTCACGAATGATGATGAAATTGTTGGTGAAATTCTTGACGGTGCCAGGGATGGCACTGATGAATACGGTGATTATATCCTTTGTAAGTGTGATTACTGTGGGGATGAAGTAAAATATCATATGTAAATAATTTAATGGTGTGGTAGGCAAACGGTTAGCCGGTAGATTGTCAATCTATGTCGAAGCGGGTTCAACTCCCGTCCACACCGCCAATATATAATAAAAGGTTTATTATGAGCGTATATTACCGAAATTATGTTGTATATGGTGTAAAAGGTCAAATTGTTGATCTTGTCAAAAATAAAACAAAATATGATGAAAATACTGGTGATCCATATACAGTCAAAGAAAAAGTCGGTAGTATTATTGTTGTGAATAATGAGGTATTATTCGATTCTATTTCAAGTGAATACACTTTTGAACGCTTTATGTATGAAGGTAAATATGATGATATGGATGTAATTTTTACCAATTATGAAAATACAGAGTTTGTTATCGGTAAAATTGTTGGTAAAACAGATATAGATGATAATGTTTGTGAAGTAAATGTTGATACATCAGGATGTTTTGATGGATCAAAAATATATAGTGTATTTATAGCATCTTAGTTACAACTGGTCCTCGCATGACCGTCCCGATGATAAGAGTAAAGGTCAGAAATATTACCGCCAGTTGTAATAAAATTGAAATAAATGGCCCCGTGGTCAAGTGGTTAAGATACCAGACTTTCAATCTGGTGACGTAGGGTTCAATTCCCACCGGGGTCACCAAAAATTAAAATGTGGTAGGGTAGTTCAATTGGTAGAGCCACCCGCTCATAACGGGTAAGTTCGGGGTTCAAGTCCCTGTCCTACCACCAAAAATTAAATTATGGGCGTGTAATTCAACGGTAGAATGGACAACTTATAATTGTCTCATGGATTTTTTGGGTTCAACTCCCCCCACGCCCACCAAATATTATTGTGAAAAAACCAAATGCTGAAAGAATTTCACGATATCGTGAAAAACATGATTTATCGATAAGGGAAGCAAGTAAAATTCTTAATAAAAATTATCTCAGAAATCTTATCGATGGTATTGAAGACATAAATGATGTAAGATTTGTTTTACATCATATTGTAGATATGATACAATAAATATATAGGGTATGGGCTATGGTAGCCGGTAGCACTCCAAATGCTATGTCGAGAGGGTTCGATTCCTTCATACCCTGCCAAATTAAATATATCGGGGTGTAGCTCAGTCTGATAGAGCGTTCGGTTTGGGTCCGAAAAGTCGGGAGTTTGAATCTCTCCACCCCGACCAAGATTTATATACGGAAGGCTTGACAGTGGGGAACAGTCGCACACTCTTGAAAAGTGTATTAGGGTAAAACCTATGGGGGTTCAAATCCCTCGCCTTCCGCCATTTAATTTTATGATAGATATCATGAATTACCATAAATTTTTATCAAAATATCCAAAATTACAATATTTCATAACTTTTTTATCGTTCTTAATTGACATTGTTATTTTTGTAATATTATGTGGTCTGTTAATCATTGATTTGATATTATTAACAGCCTCCGTAATAAATGGATTGATTATCCATATTATTGGATTTACCATTGTAATGTTTATATTAATATTTTGTATCATGAATATGATAATTGATAGTGGTATTGATTCAATATGACTGATTATGAAAATGAGTGGTTCTGGAAAATGGACTATTGTAAGAAAAATGGATTACCACCGGCTCAAGAATGGGCATGGAATATAGCTGATAAAGAATGGAAGAAATATCTCAATAAACAAAAAAGGAAGATTGGCAGAGAGGTAATGCACAAGTTTGGAATGCTTGGGTCGGGTTAAAACCTGCGGGGGTTCGATTCCCTCATCTTCCACCAGAAATTAATATGGAAAAACCAAAAGATGATTTACTTGAAATAATTGGTGAAATAATATGGATTTTATTTTTATTATCCATGATATGTTTCTTTATATATTATTGGTATGTGGCGATACCATGTTTTATCCTTTGTTTAATAGGATTTAATATGATTGAAGGTATATTTGAATATATAAATTATATAAATAAATAAAAATTATGGAAAAACCAACAAATAAAGAAATGTTCGATCTTTTGAATAAATTATCACATCATTGTGATGAAAAAGAGGTTGAAATGTTGTATTTTATCAAAGGGTTGATCATTTCAAACAATATTGAAGAGTCAAAACCAGACAGTGATAATATCATATCCGTTGGTAATACTCATTTTTATCCTAAAAACTAATGGGGGCGATTGGATTCGATTGGTTAATAAAAGTTGGAATGGCATGGCGGTATGAACACTATCGTAAAAGGTTCAATAAAATAATCGCAGCAGACGATTATGCACTTGCTCTTGCCGCTTAAACGGTAGAGCTGGATTATAGATAAAGTTAATTCCTTACTTTACTTGATTCCATCGACTTAAAAGGAAGAACCAAGACATTACATATTTGACTTGTAAAAATAAGTATGGCTTGAGAGAAATCGTTTTGACCGTAGTTGTTTTCTTCAAGGCTATTACTTAAACGGTATAAAACCATGTAATATCTATTCCAAGGGATATTAGTCAAGACGCGGGATTCGATGCCCGCCGCCTCCACCATATAAATATTATGATATTTAAAAATTTTATCTATGCTTCTGGTGCAATGGGATTATATGGTAATGGTTATTTTTATCACCGATTTCATAAATTTCCAATATTTCCATATATTACAAAAACGATAACATTAAATCCAAAGAAAGGTTATCCATTTGCAGTAATTCCAACTTTTAATTCTGTATATAATAAAGTATCTCTTCATAATCCTGGTATATATGAGTGGTTAAATAATATAGATCAGGATAAACTTAAAAATAATACAATATCAATATATCCATCTAATCAATGGGAATTAATTTGTATGGTTCGTATACTTCTCGATAAGATACAATACAGGCCAATAAAAATTGAAGTGAATATGAGTTGTCCCAATATGAATGGTAGATATCCAAAATTTGATATACCTACAATTGATGGTGTCCAATGGTGGTTGAAACTTAATTATAAACAAGATCCGAATCAATATAGCACTAAAAATATTGAAGGAATACGGTTGAATTCCATACCAACAACTTTATTTGGTATTAATTGTGGTGTATCTGGCAAGAAAGCCCAAAAGGTGAATTGGGAATATATCTGGAAATATCGTAAAAAATTTAATATATCAGGATGTTCCTGGTATGATGAACATGATATTCGTTATTTAGTTGGATCACTCGGATGTAAGGAAATTAGTATAGGATCTGTAATAATCAATAATCCAAAAGTTGTTGAAAAATTAAAAAATGGTATAGAGGTATAAATTTTTCTTGACATATATTTTCAATGTGTTATAGTATGACATGATAAAAAATATAATATGGTATAAAAATGGTTGCAAGGCAAAATCACGGGTTCGTATATGAATCGTTAGTTATTGATAAATTTTCGTTAATTAAATGTGATAAATATACGGATAAATATGATGCATATACCAGTTCTAATATACCAGTACAAATAAAATGCATTAAAAAAGGACGTAATATCGATCTTGGTGATATTTTCAGAAATGTCGAAAGAAACAACGAGTTTTATTTTATTGTTGGGTTTTATGATACACTAATAAATGGTACTCCTAATATCGTGGATGAGTACATTTTATATATACCATGCGGAGAATGGTCAAAATTACTATATTATGACAATTATAGCGAATTTAAAACTTTGATTCAGAATATATCCAATGACAAATCAGATGATAGTATATGGAAATCCTCTATAAAAAAATTAAAATTGGAATGGAATAGTATACCACGATATATTCAACCAGCCTTCAAAAGGGACCACAAGAAACAAAAACGCATCCAATGTTATATACAGAACAAAATTTTTTATTCTTATTTTGTAAAAAACTATAATGTCGAAAATAAAAAAATCACGATTTGATAAATTCTATACAAAACCAGAAATAGTTGATATTTGTCTTGATAATATTGATATATCATCATATCATACTATTATAGAACCGGCGGCCGGTAACGGATCATTTTCATTAAAAATAAAAGGTTGTATATCATTTGATATACAACCAGATCATGATTCAATAATAAAACAAGATTATCTTCTATGGTCGCCATTTAATATTGACAGACCTGTTCTTGTTATAGGAAATCCACCATTTGGTAATAATTCATCATTAGCTTTTAAATTTATAAATCATTCTGTTTTTGCCGATACAATAGCATTTATACTTCCAAGGTCATTTAAAAAACCATCATTTCAAGATCGTATACCATTGAATTTTCATTTGAGATCATCGATTGATCTTCCAGAAAATTCATTTTTATTAAATGATAAAGATTATCATGTTAATTGTGTTTTTCAAATATGGGATAGAAAAAATTATTTAAGAGAGAAAAGTAAAAAATTAAAACCAATAAGTTTTAAATTTGTAAAGAAAGATGAAAACCCTGATATTTCTATAAGAAGGGTTGGTGTAAATGCTGGAAAAATATTTTTTGATATAGATAAATCCCCAAGTTCACATTATTTTATAAAGGCTGATAATGTAAGTGATTTTGTTCATAAATTTAACAAGATAAAATTCATGAACAACACAGCTGGTTGTAATAGCATTTCAAAACAAGAAATAATAAAAGGTATAGATTTTTCTTGACATATATTTTCAATGTGTTATAGTATGACATAATCAGAACAGGGAGATTATTTTATGTCGGCTATCACATGGTTGAAAAATAAGTGTCAAGAATGGAATCGTATTAAACTTACCAAGAATACAGATGGTATGAATGGTTGGTGGGTAGAATCGTCATTTACAGGTAATCTTCCTAATGCCATGATTCGTGAATTACGAAAATCATTAAAATCAAATGGTGGTTCAAACGATATTACTGTGTATTTTGATGATAAGGCTGACCCTTATAAGGAATCTTTTGTTATTCGTGTTCCATCACATAAAGGAAATAACCGGGTAAGAGTTTCTTACTCATATTATGAAAAATAAACCAATGGAGTTTATTATGTTTAAAAAAGTATTGGCTGGTGTTGTATTGGGTTGTGTTATTGTTTCTGGCGTTGCATTGGCACAAGACAGAACAGAACTTGAATCTAAAATGGATCAAATTGGGGAGGAACGGACTACCAAGTGTATTGTATTGGCAAAGACAACCGTAAATTGTTATAAATATGGTGTAGATCTTGATAAGAATGGTGCCCATAAATTTATGGATGAGATTGAAAGTTTTCTTTCAAGTGCCGGTGAACAAAGAAAAGAGGGGGTTAAAAAGCCTAATGTATGGTCTTCATCCGATATTGATAAATGGGAAGATATTTGCATCACATCATATAATGCTGGTGTAAATGATCGTGTTAATCATGGATGGAATCCGCGTTTTTTCAATATTGCAATTTCAAATTATGGATCTGATCTTGCAAGAACGTGTGTTATGAATGACTATTTTGGTGAATAAAATGATTAAAAAACCATTATTGGTATTTATTGTATTATGTGCATTACTTCCATCGATATCGCATTCTGAAATAAATATCACAGATAAATGTGATATGTTAGAATTTGTGATGAGGAAGTGTTATATTCATGGAATATCTGTCGGTGTTGATCAAGAAGATTCAAATGGATCTAACATTGATTATATTTTGTCAGAATATTCTACATCACATTTCACTGATGATGATGTTGCTACATACAAATCATTTTGTAGTGCGTCATTATTGGAAGGTTTTGTAGACTCAAGAACACATGATGATATTAATTACTTTAAAAACAAAATAAACACTAAATTTGTTGGAATGTCTTCAACATGCAAAGAAGAAAAACTTTTTAATTGAGAGGGATTGCTATGGCTCGTCGTTATGGTCAAAAATCAACTGTTCAGCGTAAATGGAAAAAGATTTCCCGTATGAATCTTAAAGAACTTGACAAGTTTCGTGTTCATCTGGAAAAGAATAAGGCTCAACCCAGTAAAGTATATGATTTCGTAATGAAACGTACAGAATATTTAGAATGGAAGGCAATACAGGTATGAAACTGTTCAAATTATTGGGGCTTATGTTTTGTTTCCTTGGAATCCACAAATGGGAAAATACGGCAAATTTATGTTCAACCATACGTGTTTGTTCCATTTGTGGAAAGGTGCAAATATTAAAATATGATCCGATGTATGGATCATCTGATTGGGAAGAATTATGAAATATGATAATGTAACTATTTTGGCAATGGTTGCCATTGTATGTTCAGTAATTGTTTTTGGTATTGTGTGGTATCACAATATTTTATATAACAAAACACTTAAACAAGAATTATTGAAGAATAACACTAATGTTGAAATGGTATGTGAAAATACATCACGTTTTGTTGATATGTGTTATCAAGAAGGATTGAAAGGTGATGGGGATTTCATACATTTGTATGATATTTTGGCTGAAGCTGCCAATACTAATGAAGAATTATTCTTTATTGGTAAACTTTGTGAAAATTCATATCTTATGGGTGCTACTGATAGACAAAATGGTAAATCCCGTAATATAAGAACCAACGTCAAGAATGAGTGTGTATCATTCTATAATAGAACTCTGTAGGGAGATTATATGAACACACCAATGAACGGAGCAGAAATTGCCAGGGAGATTGGTATTACCAGACAAGCAGTGTCTTATGCCATAAGACGTAGTATGGCAAAAATGTACAATTATGTTATTGAACAGGGTTGGGCAGAATCACCATTTGATGCGATTGTCGTTCTTATGAAAATTCTAAATATTAACAATGGTAGCATTGATGATGTATATGAATTTTTATCACTTTTTAATCTCGATATTCAAGAAGAGGTGAAAAAAGATGCCTTAAATCAATATGGTGAACGATTTAAAAAATAAATTTCATATAAATACCCTTTATAATACAAATGGAGGGTGATATGGAATTATGTAACAAATGTGTATACTATGTTGAAGATGGTCCAAAATCATATTGTGAGAATGATCATTGGGAATTAACAGATATAAATAAAGCTAAATTATATAACCCTTTTCTTTTTGATTGTACTGATTATGAATCAAGAGAAAGGGTTATATTATCTTATGGAGATAAGAGTATTCAACCTACCTATTAGTGATTCTGGCCTTTCATCTATAAACTTTTTAATATCACCAATATTTCGTTGTATCATTGTATTATATAAATGAACACTATAACATTCTGGAACTGAAATTGATGATAACATTATTTCCCAATCTTTCCAACTAAATGGATAAAAATCAAATGATGGGTATGGTTTTATCGAATATTTATGATATTTTCTAAAATATTTATTAAATACTTTCACATTACCCCATTTATGTTTGATATTATCAATCATATCAAGAAACATTTGTTGTTTTGGTGGTGTTTTTAATATACCTATGGATAATAATTCTTCATCCGTTTCACCTGAACACAAAACCCATTTATCAGTAGGCCATTGTTTTATTGCAAATGCATCCGTATCAGAATACCATCCACCATATTCATATAAAAAATGAAATCGCCACATAGCACTGGCAGTTCTAAAATTAGCATCTTTATTTTTCATGAAATTGGATATATCAAAAACATCTGACGCATCATATATGTTGATTGAATTAAAATCTAACATACCCCAATACGATGAACTTGGCGTATTACCATATAACCATATATTAACTATATGACCCACTCTTATATGTGATGTAATACACATATAACAAATATAATCAAAATTATCACCTGACCAGAAAAAATTTATTTCATTTATATGTGAATCCATAGTTGATTCTCCCATTTAAATACATCTTTATTTATTCTTATATAACCAAGTGATTTCAATAATGTATTTATTAGTTCAAAATTATCCTTACTAACTTCTATTTGAAGTAATGGTTTGTGTTTTTGTATAATATCCATCCCACCATTCAATACTTCAATTTCCATACCTTCCACATCTATTTTAATAAAATGTATCTTATCTGTATTATATTCAATCATTACGTCATCAAGACGTTTTGATGGTATTTGTTTTGTATATTCAGAACCATCAAAACCTTTATGTCTTTCATACCCTCTTTCATAAGGATGTTTAACACTTTCACCATCATACCACAACCAATATGATCCGTGGTTATCTGGCAATTTACTTATACATCTAAGATTTGATTCTTTCGATGATAATGCTATATTATGTGATATAACATTATCCACGCCGTTATTATTAAAATTTTCGATCATTTTATCGTATAAAAATGGTATAGGTTCAAAAGCATGAATAATTGAACATTGTAATATTTTACTCATAAAAATACTATGATTGCCTATATTTGCACCGATATCAAGTGATACGGAACAGGATGGTAATAATGTTTCTATTATTTTTAAAAATTGAAATTCCTCAAATCGTTCCAATTCTTCATCCAATATAGTTTCTATCTTAAACTCTCTGCTTCTATATACAAAACTCATATCTCTTCCTTGATTATCTTGATAAGTTTTTCTGCACCTTTTTCCATACTATAATTATTTTTTATAAGTTCTTTACCATTATGAATAATATCATACATAAAATTTTTATTACCACGAATGGAATGGAGTTGGCCCATTATATCATTTTTATCAATAACAATCATATTTTCGTCTGGTATAAATCCAAGCTCACCAAGTTCATCAAAATAATCACCATATACTATAGAACCAGCTGCCGGTATTTCAAAATATTTCATGACCGGATATTGCATTTTCGATCCACAACAGACTGTCATCCATGCTTTGTTTATTTCTTTTGCATAATCTATACCTACCGGCCATTTTACCATATCAGTTTCTTTTGGTCTTGGTATATATCTATACCAATTTGGACCAAGATTCTTTTGTTTATCAAAATATTCTTTAACAAATACCCTTGTTTCATACACTTTATATATAGCGCCTGTTTGTAATAATACAATTTCTTTTTCAAGACCATAATCTTGAAAAATATCTGTATTTACAGAATGTGGATACCATATCCATTTTTTTACATTATCATTTATATCGTCATTAAACGGTTTTGGTTTATATCTTGTTAGTATTGTCCATCCATATTTTATAGCGGATTTAATTTGATATCTATTATTTTCCCCGTGTTGATCTTCCAGTATCATAAATACGGGGGTTGTCACTTTTTCCCATTCTCCACTAAAAGCAAATGATTGTGTAATTACAATAGCATCAAATTTGTGTTGATTATTAATAATATGTTGAACATCATCATCTTGTATTTCACCATTTATCATTCTTTGTTGGAATACTGCAGGGTGAGTATGCCCTATATTTTTTCTAAACATTGATAAATTACACTTTTTATCAACATATTTAATAAGATGTTCATAATGACCGGCAACTCTGTTTGATGTATCCATCTTACACCAAAGAATATCTAATATTTTATCATCTGTTTTTTCAATATTTTTATTATCACTTACAACGATGTCGTGTTCTATAGTTGGATTTATAACAGTATGCTTAGAAAATTCACCCCATTTCGTAGATTCTATATGTCTTAACCATTTTTGTTTATCATATAATGCCATCTTTTTTAATAACATGAATCTTTTTGGGTTTCTATATGTTTTATGTTCGTGATATAAATGATATACGGCAGATTTAAAGAAATTGTTGGGTTTATAACCGAGTTTTTGTAATTTACAATGTAATACATTATCTTCACCACCATATGTATTTCTAAAAGATTCATCCCATCCTTTTATATCAAAGAATATAGGGCTTGGAATTATATTGATACCACCGGCGGCAGCGTTAGGATTTGGTATCCGTATTCTTTCATATCTTTCTATCAATTCACCAGTATTGATATAATGTTGTGTAGCATTCTTATCAAGATTATACATTTTACCCCAACCAATATATACCATTGAATTAGAGCAATTTAATAATTCATCAACCCATTCATCAGTGATAAGTAAATCAGCATCAAAAAATACGAATATATCGGCAGTTGATAGATGTTTTGCTGGCACATTTAATGCCCATGCTCTATGAAACACTTCTTCCCATTTTGAAAATATATATTTTATACCATATTTTTTGATAAAATCTGTGGTCAAATGACGTTCTGGTGCTGTTTCGTGAACGATTATATTAACTCTATCGTTATTTTTGAAATATGAGTATAAACATTTTATACTGGCTTCAAATAAGTCAAATCTATCATCATTATACATAAATGGTATGATAATATCATATGTTAGATTTTTTCTTATTTTATGTTTTCCAGATATAAGATTTTTAATATCTCTATCTCTTTTAGTAGGTCTTGTGAGTGGATTTCTTTTTATAATATTTGTTCTCATATTCATACTACTTTTATTGGTCAGGTATTGTGTTACTTTTACATTTCTTAATAATTTTATTGGTATATTATTGTTTCTACAGTTTAAATATATATTGTCAATACTTTTAACTGTATTGGTGTTAAATGCTATATTTAAATTTATATCATCGTTTGTAAGAGATATTTTCCCTAATCGTGGATCGGTAATTAAAATATCTCTCACAATATCTAATCTTAATAAATTTAATGCTGTATTATCATAATGTGATTTAAGACTTTCTATAAAGTGATTTGTTACTTTTACATCTTCATCGATAATGATAATATCACCATCAATACTGCGTATAGTTTCATTCAAACAATCATGTTTATCAGAATTTCTATATTTATAAATGCTTATATCATTATTAGGAATGTTGGCATTTCCTATATAATCAACTACAATTACTCTACAATCATTTTTGAGTATTTCTATATTATAGTTGATTATATTAGATGTTTCACAAGTTATTAGTATAACATTAAACATTTTTAAAATATTACCTTAGGCTCCACCACATTAAGCAATATCTCACTTTTATCCACAAGATTGATAGTTTTTACCATATAAGCAATTTCATCAACCATTTCTCTTGTTGGTTTATATCCAAGATTTTTAAGATTATCCGTTTTATAATTGTAATAATGTTTTCCAGTATATTCCTTTCTTGGTGAATCAATAAATTCTACTTTAGCATCGGCAATTATTCTTTTTACCATCTTTGCTATATCATTAATACTATGCCATTCACTTAATTGATTCCAAGTTTGAACCACACCTTTCTCAGCCGGATTATTAACAGCGATCATCAATGCCTGAATACTGTCATTTAATGACAGAAATGCTCTTTGATGTTTACCATCACCATATACAGTCATAGGAACACCCAACATTGATTGTACCACAAATCTATGAACCACTGTCCCGAATGCATCATCAGTATCAATTCTGGTATATTCTTTCCATTTATCACATTCCGGTGTGTATACACCGAATACCACCGATTGCATTACATCTGTACATCTTAAATTCCATATTTTTGATAAATAATCAATCATATAAGTGCTAGCAATTTTACTGCAGTGATATATACTATTTCCTTTTCTTGGAAATAATGATTTTACTGACGTTCTTCCATTATGTTTAAATTGAAAATATCCTTCTTCAATATCAACATTAATATTATGATCGTATTCCCCTGTAGAGCCAATAGTTATATAATGACAATCAGGACAACATTCTTTAATAATCCATAATAGATTATTGGTACTAAGTATATTATTTTTCAATACATATTCGGCATGATCTTTGTCAATCATTGAATACGGAGCACTTGGATTGTGGCCAAGATTTATAATCGTTGTTGGTTTTACTCTCTGTATCAATTTATATAATAAATCATAATCATGGATCACATCCATATCTTTATGTGTAAAATTACCCAATTTATATAATAACTCACGTCTATCTGCTTGATGGCTAATATCAGTAGCTGATACTGATCCCATTTCTTTCACAGCGGCACGTCTTATGTAGTTATCTATTCCATAAACAACATGACCTTCTGTAAGAAGTCTCATTGTTAATGGAAATCCAATATACCCATCCCATCCTATCAAAAGTATAACTTTACGTTTCATTTATTTTTCTCCTTGCATTTCATATCATTATATTTACAACCGTCCTGCCTATGCACTTCATTATGACAATCTTTACATAATATTATACACATATCTATATCAGCTGACTCCACCGGATTAACTTCTATTCCTTCATAATGATGGCAATGCAGTTGCTTATCTTTGCTACCACATTTCTGACAAGTGTAATTGTCTCTTTTTAAAACAAGTTTTCTTAATGCTGGCTGAACTTCTCTACTGGTGTTAAGTTTAAAGTCTTTAGGGTATAATTTTTGATAATATGTAGGACAAGCATGTTTACATTTATCTGAACAGTAAAGATTAGATTCACCTTTATTAGATTTTTTAATACATTCTATTTTATTTTGTACAGTGATATATGTAGGAACATACCACCTTCCACAATACATGCATTTAACTTCTAATATATTATTGTCTTTCTCATTTCTTTTGCATTCTATACCATATGGTTGTAATTGATATGCAAATGTATCATAAACAGGTACACCATTTTTTGCATATATTTTTTCATAGAAACCAACACATTTAGGGCAACCATGACCTTTCAAATGGTCATGTGGTCTTTGTCTAAAGACACCATGTTCATGGCAGATGATTTTTACTTTGGTCTTTGCATTTTTATACTCAACCAAAGAATAATCATATTTGTTATTGTGTATATTGTTTGATTCGATAATAAATTGTTTTAAAGTTTTTCTTTGTTTTTCTGATACACATTTTCTACATCCTCGCCCACATAAATGATTATTCGATGTCTGCTCAAAAATACCATGAATAGGACAAATAATCTTTACTTTGGTATAGGCATTCTTGTAATCAACCAACTTATAATTATACTTGTCACCATGCACACACCATGCACCAATAATAAACTGTTCGGCGGTGAATGTTTTTTCTTTTGATGCTTTTTCTACACCACATTTTTGACACCCAAATCCACTCAAATGACTATCTGGTCTTTGCTCAAAAACACCATGAATCGGGCATATAATCTTTACCTTAGTTTTAACATTTTTATACTCAACTAATTTATAGTTATACTTATCACCATGCTTGCAATAGGCATCAATAATAAACTGTTCTGTTGACTTTCTTTTTGCCGCCATCAATACCATTTATCTCTAAATCGTTCTGGCAAATCATCACCTTTTTTCATATTTTTATAAAATTGAGAAGATGAATATCCTTCATTGCCCCATGCACAAACATCTGTCTTATTATTATATTTCAATTCAAAAGTAAATTTTTGACCTACTGCCCTTATTATTTTTCCTTTTCCACATACAGCACACTCACCATAATTATCTACGTTAGTATCTACCATTACATCTTCTTCATAATAATCACATTCTGGATTATCACAACACAAATCAGTCATCACTGCCATTTTCTTCCTCTTTTAATACTTCATCATACAATGGTCTTCCGCATTGAATACATACAGGAACTGGAATTCTAAAGGCTTCCTCTTGACCAGTTGGACTAATGATCGCGCTAACAGTCCTGATTGCAAAACAATCTTGAAAAACCATTCCACCACAAGCATTGCATGATACAGGTTTTGTATCTTCTGGTTTAATATTTATCTGTTGTTGTCCCATCATATTATTATCATTCATCACATTTTCTCCTTTTAATTATTTTTAGAATATCCGTCACTCTCCCATCCACCACCTTTTAATACAAAACTGGTATTGGATACATTATATTTGGCTGGTCTATTACAATTTGGACACTTTAACTCATCCTTTCTTTCCTTGTATGACACATAAAACTTATCAAATACTTTCCCACAATTCACACATTTATACTCATACAATGGCATTTTTATTCTCCTAATCTATCATACATATAATCAATCATTTTTTCATTATAATCCCTTAATGATATTACATTTTTATTATCAAATCCAAAAATACCATCTGTTTTATACAAACTAGCATCATATCCCCAATAAAACAATGGAATTCCTTGAAGATTGCATATCAAAGCCCATTCTGGGCAACTTGTTATTACCATTCTACAATTATGTATACTATTAAAAATATACTCATATACTATATCAAAATAATTCGGTCGTTTTAATAATTCATTGTATACAGCTAATCCGCTATGCATATCACCAAGAACTTTTATATCGTATTTGTTTTTTATAGATTCATATAAAAATCTATTTTCTTTATCATTATTAGGTAATAATACAATGTTATCAGATTTTTTATATTCGTATGGGAATCTTTTATAAATACGTTGGAAACACGATATTTGATTATAATTTTTTATATATGGAAGTGTTTGTTGTTCTGTAATATCACCAATTTCTTGCTTAATTAGTTTACATATTTGATTGTATTGTTGTTTTGTAATATCAGTGCAAATTATACCTTCTTGATATAATTCATTACGTGTTATATTACCAAATACAGGATAAAAATCTACATTAAGAAGATCATACAAAAAAGATCTATTAAAATGAGAACTAACTATTAATTCATCATAATCGAGAGCAGATATCAAATAATTCATATAAGGTATAAATATAATTATTTCATACCTAAATGAGCCTATATATGGACCTATTAATAATTTAGACATATTCTATAACAGTTTTAAATTTTGTATTTAGGATCATTAATTATACAATTACCCTTCCACTTTTTAATTATATCAAATTTATCGATATATTGAATCTCTTCTAATAAAATTACTTCTGTATTATTAAGAACATCTTCAAATGCTATATTAAGAACAAAATTTTGTTCTTGTCTTGTAAGTTTTGTAATATCAAGAAGAACTTTATTATTTCTTTTATAGAATGAAATAAGACCCTTCCATAATACATTAGTATTTATAACGTAATATTTGTAATTAGTTCTTTTTAGATAAAAATTGTAATATTTTATATTCTGTAAATCAACAACGAATCTGTTTGTTTTGTAAAATTTATCAATCACCCAACGCATTTTTGTGTCATTTGGTGAATTAAAATCAAGTCTTATAATATGAACCTTTGAATCAAGATTTGGTTCATCATTCAAATAGTCCTGGTCTGTAACGCGAATAATGTCACGGCCAGGTATAGCAAGTATAGCCATTAATTTTCACCCCCTTATACATATTATATTATGTATTTATACAATAATTTTAGTTTTGCAATAATTGTATAAAGGGGATAAGAGTTATCAGATACAAACCGATATATATTTAAATTCGGTTGTTTTATTCGAAGATCATTAAGATCTTTAAATGAATCGTCATCAACAAAGAAATATCTTACTTTATTTCTATATTTCGATTCTTTCACAAATTTTGATATTTCTTCAAAACCTGCTTTATCTACTAATGGGTTATCAAAACATAATATCACTTGTTCATCTGTATATTCATAAACATTCTTTATCAGTTCATCACTAAAATATGCACCGAGACAGGATGTTCCTTGATGATCCTCCACCATCCAAGAATCAATAATCCCTTCTGTAATTATTATATTCTTATTTCTGTGGAATTTATCAGAATTTGAAATGATAAGTGACTTATCAACGTCAGGATTCAAATATTTTGGCTCCATCCCATCGACAATGGACCTACCTTGATAATATTTAAGTTCTTTATTAATAAATATAGGGGTTATTATCCTTGCTTTATATCTGCCCGTATATCCTACAAAACAAGGATAGTCATCAGGAATAAATCTTTTCTTGATAAATTCTTTAAGGGTTTTTATATATCGTTCTTGAAATCTATCTTGTGGTTCATCATTGACAGATAACCATTCATCAGATACATTGAATTTTATATCTTCTTGTAATTCCTTTGTTTCTATATTATTTTTCTTTCTAAGTCTATTTTTAATACGATCAACATCAAATACTTCATTATCTATATATTTTTTGGCCTGTTTATAGGATATACTTCTGGCCTGGGCATATAAAGAAATGATAGAAATCCCTTTACAATCACATCCGCCATTCCAACAATAACACATCCATTCATTATATCTTGGATAAAAAGATATTTTTAATCTTTTAATACGTTTATTTTTCTTTGAATCACCACATACTATACAACGACATTTAAAATAATCTTTTACCCTTATATAATCAATACCAAGTTCTGTAATAATTTCTTCAACTCTTGATATATCAATCATTTACATTTTTCCATTTTATAATCTTTCATACCACACTTATCCTGCCTATGCACTTCATTATGACAATCTTTACATAGTGTTATGCACATATCCATGTCAGCACTTTCAACAGGATTCACTTCTATCCCTTCATAATGATGGCAGTGAAGTTCTTTGTCTTTACTATCACACTTTTGGCAGGTATAATTATCACGTTTTAAGACCAATTTTCTTAAAGCAGGTTGAACTTCTCTACTTGTATTTAATTTAAAGTCTTTAGGGTATTTTATTTGTCCATATGTGGGGCATGCTTTTTTACACTCATCAGAACAGTAAAGATTGGATTCACCATATCTATACCCATTTATACATTTTACTTTACTTCTGACATTCTGATATGATGGCACATGCCATTTTCCACAATACATACACTTAACTTCCAATATGTTACTGTCTCTTTTATTTTGCCTGCATTTAACACCATATGGTTCTAATTGTGGTTGAAAAGTATCATACCGTGGTATATTATTTTTACAATAGTTATTATAACATTTTAAACAACCACTCCCTCGTAAATGTTTATCTGGTGTTTGCTCAAACACACCATGTATAGGGCATATAATTTTTACTTTAGTTTTTGCATTTTTATACTTCACCAAAGAATAGTCGTATTTACTACCATGAACAGTTTTAGCCTTTTCAATGAATTGTTCAGTGGTCAATTTTTTTGATTCATTTCTTGTTTCATATGAACATTTTGGACATATATGTTTTAAATTAATATGGTTGCCAGGTGTTTGTTCAAATATACCATGTTCATGACATATGATTTTTACTTTGGTCTTATTATTTTTATAATCAACTAATTTATAATTATATTTATCACCATGTTTGCAATAAGCATCAGCAATAAATTCTTCTGCGGTCTTTCTTTTTGACATTTAGATACCTCCCTTTAGGTAATACTGAATAGAGTGGGGTATTGAAAGGGCAACACCGTAAATGGAATGATCAGTTCCAACCTCTATTCAGTATTTATTATAACTTCATCCTTATCAATCGTAAAAATGAATCCACATATTTTAATACATTATCATTTTCTTCCCAATATAATTGATCTTTTAATATTTCATATTGTTTATTCCACATTTCTTGTCTTGCATCACTATTACTAGCCAATAGTTGAATAGTATGTATAAAATATTCTGTTGTATCACAAGCACCAGGCAATCCTTTATATGGTTCAACATTACTACATACCAATGGAACACCGATGGCTGTGGCTTCCAACGCTTTGATATTACTTTTTGATCTATTAAACTCAATATCTTCCAATGGAGCTAACATAATGTCAACATTTAATCTTCTAATAAATCTTGGAAATTCAAGAACTCCTTGCCACCCATAATATTCAATTTTTGGATTATCTTTCAAGGAATGTGGAATACCACCTACAAACACCCATTGATATTCATCAAGTGTATCTTTAACAAATTTAATAAGTTCCTGATCAAAATCACCTTTATCGGATTTTTGATCGAAATGATTAAAGGAACCTGGATAACATATTCTTGGTTTATTATATCCATCTACATTTAGATTAAATTTAGCCTCATCCCATAAGAATTTAGGCAGGTGATTGGGAATTACTTGTATATTTTTATTATATGGTAAAAATAATTTTTTAAGATATTCAGTAGATACAGTAACACCAGTACATAAATTTATTATTTCTTCTATATATTTTCGATTATCTTTATAAAATGGGGATGCAAAATTCCATTCAGGAATATTGAATAAATCATCATCACATTCGTATATTAAAGCTTTTTTCGGGTTAATTTTTCTGAAATGTTTTAATATCTCAAGTTGTTCTTTAGTAGATGATCTTTGAAAAACAACAAACAAACAATGTTTGTATGCCCGTGGATCTGGATTATACCGATTGGTGTATATAGATTCAAATTGTAGTCGTTCTTCTGGATTATAATAGGTATTAAGAAGAAGTGAAGGGTATACCACTCTAATATTACCACACCCACTAAAATCACCTATATGTTGAGTAAAAGCTATTTTGGCTGGTCGTTTTACAGTCTGCAATCCTTTTATTTTCTTTTTATTTTTTGACAATTTTATTTTATTAGACATATTAACAAATTAAAAGGTGGGAAGGATAAACCCCTTCCCACCAGAATTATATATTATTCAAGACCTTCAAGTTCTTTAAGAAGATCCTCATCACTCAAACCATCATCAGAAGGTTGTGATTCTGATTCTTGTTTTGACGATTCTTCCACAGGTTCTTGACCAGCAGATTTGGTATCAGGAACATCATCTTGTTTTTGTTCCTGTTCTACTTTCATATGACGCATAAATTGATCCTCAACATCTTCAAATAACATTTCTTGTTTAAGAAGTTTCATATGATCTTCTGGTGACAACATTGATTTATCGATATAATCGGTAATACTCTGACAAGTGCTCATTATCTCTTCTATTTCTTCTTCTGTATCTGCAATGGCAGAAGGTCGTTTCGCGAATGTTGTAAGTGAATAATCAGGCCATACTTTACCATTCTTATCCGGTTTCTTAGCTCCGATTGATATGATCAAATTATATCCGTTTTCTGGATTAAAAATTTCATATCCCCATCCGTTTTCAATATCTGTAATCTCTTTACGAATTAAAGTTTCAATTGTCTGTGGAAATTCATATAAAAAGGTTTTGCCAGCCAATTTCTTATCTGGATCGTTCTCGTCAGCATCTCTCGGATCTTTAACAACAAAAATATTACCAACATATTTATCTTTACGTTTATAATTATAAGCCTTCTTTTTATCAGCAGATGATCCTTTATACAATAATTGTGTAGCATGACACCAAGGACAATATGCATCCATATCTTTTGTTTTAGGACACATAATAAACACCCATTGATCACCAGACTGGAACATGTGATAATGATATTTCTTATAGAAGTCTTGATTAGGATCTGTAAGAAGCCTTACATGATATTCTTTAGGTTTATCGTGAGAGCCCATCTTTGGGTTCGGATAACGTCTTGCATATGTAATGTTGTCTGGTTTCTCTTTTTTATCTCTTTCTCTTTCTTTTTTAAAATCTTCAAATTTTTCCTTATTTACCCATTTACTCATTTTTCACCTCTTTTGATTTTTCTAAAATTATAGTACACCTACTAAACTATATCTCATACTATATTAACCATTACAATATGTAGATGTTTATTCTTTATTATTATAATATATTTGTGTATTGATGTAAAAAACCAATTAACACCTTCCTCTCTTATAATCTTTCATACCACACTTATCCTGCCTATGCACTTCATTATGACAATCTTTACATAGTGTTATGCACATATCCATGTCAGCACTTTCTATAGGATTCACTTCTATACCTTCATAATGATGGCAATGCAATTCTTTATCTGTTACACCACACTTTTGACAAGTATAATTATCACGTTCTAAGACCAACTTTCTTAAAGCAGGTTGAACTTCTCTACTTGTGTTTATTTTAAAATCTTTTGGGTATTTTATCTGTCTATAAGTTGGGCATGCCTTCTTACACTCATCAGAACAGTAAAGATTGGATTCACCACCAATTTTACCATTTATTGATTGTATTTTACTTTTTACTGACAATAACCCTGGCACATACCACCTTCCACAATACATACATTTTACTTCAAGAATATTACTGTCTTTTTCATTTTGCCTGCATTCAACACCATATGGTTCCAATTGTGGTTGGTATGTATCGAATCGTGATGGTATAAATGATGATTTGTTACATTTTGGACATCCACCACCTCTTATATGAGTATCTGGCATCTGTTCAAACATACCATGAATGGGACATATTATTTTCACTTTAGTTTTTGCATTTTTATATTCAACTAAAGAGTAATCATATTTGTCGCCATGAATAAATATAGAATTTTTAATAAAATTTAAAAATGTATCATTATCACATATTGGACAAGTATTACCATTGATAATATGTGATATGTAAGACTGCTTAAATACACCATGAATGGGGCATATAATTTTTACTTTAGTTCTATTATTCTTATAGTCAACTAAAGAATAATTATATCTATCACCATGCACACACCATGCATCAACAATAAATTCTTCTGTTGATTTCTTTTTATTACCGGCACATTTAGGGCACCCTCTATTTTCGATATGCTTATCAGCTCTTTGCTCAAACACCCCATGAATAGGGCATATAATTTTTACTTTAGTTTTTGCATTTTTATACTCAACCAAAGAGTAATCATACTTATCACCATGAATAGCTTTAGCCTTTTCAATAAATTGTTCGGTGGTTAATCGTTTGGGCATAATATTATTTCTTCAAACCATACTGAATTAAAACTTGTATTTGACACTTCTTTCAAAAATACTTTAGTATGCCAACTATGAACTTCTGTTCTATCAATGGTATATGTTTTGCCGTCTTTTAACAATCCTTCTGGATTGGAGTGAGAACCCCATTTTATATTATCCTCAGTTACATGATCATTGATAAACTTTACTTTTGTTCCTTCTTTTGCATAAATATTCACATTATCACCTTTTTATTGTAAAATAAGATTGTCCTTGGTATGGAAGATTTGGATCAAAATTACCGTATGCCCAATATCCTACTATATTTCCATATCGATCTACATATTTTTCCTCACACACCATTCCATTGATATCATCCATTATAGTATATGTTATCCTTCCATATAATAATAAATACCATATTTTTTTAATTAAATTCAACATGGTCCCCATTCATTAAGGTTTAATTCTTTATATAGTTTATCCTTCTTTTCTTTTTCCGACAAATCAGTGCTATTACCATATAGTAACTGTTCTTTTGTCATTTTTTCTTTCTTTTTTGGTTTGTCAAGATATGGTTTATTATTCGTTTTTTTCACGATATTCCTCATTTAGTTGTTCAATCAGATCTTCATATTTATACATTAATGACACCCATTCATCATAATTATTAAGAATATTATATAGATACTCTCTTTCAAGATCATTGAATCGCAATAACCTATTATATAAACAATATACTATAATGACAGAATCTACTTTATTTTTAATGTAATCAGATATTATCCTGTATCTTCTGGTGCTTGTATCAATGAATGCACAATATTCGTCAAGAGGCATTCCAATATGTTTGAAAGAATTTCTTATTCTTTCACCGGAAGTTCTAACAGTTCTTTTGATTCGCTTATCTTGATTTTTATATTCTTCAATTATACGTTCATCAAGGAATTTTGATGGGCCAAATGTTTTCCACAATTTACAACCGCATTGCATATAAACATCTGGATCTATATTGGAATATATAGTATTAAAATATTGAGCACACTTATCAATATTGATAAGTGTTTTTTCGGCCATTCTATTACGATATTTGTCTTCTGGTAGGCACTTCTTTCCTTTTGCCTTATTATAGGCACAGTATATATCATACGATGTTATCATTTTATACCTCTATTTTATATCTTATAATGATAACATATAATACATATATTGTAAAAGATTGAATATTATTCAAAATCACCAATAGCCATATATTCAAGTTTATAGTTAGGTGAATCTATTTCACCAGAAAATTCACACTTAAATCCAGCTGTGGTTTTTTCTGTAATAGTTGTAGCATATATAGATGCCGATGGATCTACAGTGTTTGTTATAGTTGTGAATACAGAATAATCAGTATTTTGTGCTGGTTTTGAAAAAGACAAATATATCCATCTTGGGCCAGCTGAAGGTGATGCAGAACCACTTGGATGTGGATAAGGTAATGATGTTATACCGTATTCTTTTGTTACCAATTCATCAAAATGATGGCCATCAACCATATCTGCATTTAGATTGGTGACAAGATCATCAGAATTTACAATGAATGGTGGTTCTGTATTAGGGATCGTATTATCAACAATTATTTCAAGTGGACCTTCAATTGTTGTGCTTGATGGGCTTATTGATACAGTATTATTGATACTAACCGTAGTACCGGAAGGTGATGGTATAATATTATCGGTTCTTACTGTATTTGCATATAATACACTAAAAAATACATCAAGAAGTATCCAACGTGAACCATCATCCATAGAAGGGTTCTGATTCTCCACAGGTATAATAACATTTGGTAGATCTGCTGGTAAATTAGAGTTCGTTTCGTACCTATACCAGAACATTTTATTTAATGTTTTGACAAAACATACATCTCCGTTACGTAAATATGATCTTGGTATGGCATCAATACTTGTTGTCATACCTGTAAAACTATCAGCACCCAATATTCTCATTTTTCTACATTCCTCAATGTTGTATAATCAATAGATTTATATGAATAAAATTGATCATGATCAACCAATTCTTTATTATCATATAAAGTTTCCTTTATTGAACTATGTTTTTTTTGTTTTTTTATGTATTCTACGAATGCATTATAGCAAAATCTTGAAATATACCCAAATGGATTGTTTGATTTATCTGGATCAAAATTTTTACTGTATTTAATACATGTAAGAACTGCCTCACCTATCATTTCTTCTTTCCAGGTATATCCTATAAAATTAGGTTTATTCGCTAAATTTTTTGCTATTTTAACAAACATATCACCAAGTTCGTTACTTATTTTTCCTGTTTCTTTATATTTCCGAAATTCTTCTAACATTTCTTTATTGTTAACATAATGTGTTGATGTATCACTCATTAAAAAATTCTCCTTTGTTTAATATTATAATATTAACATATTTCACACATTATGTAAAATATTCATCATAAGAAATGTCTTTTTCAAATTTTCTTTTTATATGTTCAAATCGATCATTAGCTTTCCAATAATCACTTAATATAACTTCTGCATGATTTTTTCGTATTTTAATTGATGAAATATCTTTTTGTTCTTCAATACAAAAACCATATTTATATTTTCCCTTATAATATTTTTTTAATCGTTTGTTAATACAGTCTAAAATATCAATAGATTCTTTTATATATTCGTGCTTATCCGATAATTTTTGAATCATTTCTTTATATTTAGAATCATCCTTCACCATTCCTATTTTCAATGATCTAAATATACTTTCTTCTTCCGTCTTAGAAGAAAGATTGATATAATCCATAAAACGCATAATCTAACCTGATATTTTAACCCAAAATCCCTGTGGTGAAATATCAAAAGGATCTTC
>Ga0256843_1000564_pt1 | contig 31448 bp, 26 predicted proteins | sample AlvinellametaG_FD_191572 | JGI IMG/M metagenome (GOLD analysis project Ga0256843, IMG submission 191572) | Pompeii worm associated microbial communities from hydrothermal vent at the East Pacific Rise, Pacific Ocean - Alvinella | ecosystem: Host-associated > Annelida > Integument > Unclassified ...
AAGATTCTTATGAAGAATGAAAATATTACAGACAATTGCTTTTTTATAAATTACTAGCAGAAAATGATCCAGAATTTAGCTCAAAATTCAATGTAGTTGAGTTGGCCCTAGATTTTGTAGAATGAAAAAACTGAGAATACAAGTATGTCCCAGTTTCAATTGAGCCTTGAGATTATGAGGAGTTTAAGGAGCTTGTGAAAGATAGTTGGGAGAAGATAAATAGTTTGAAGTTTTGGGAAGAGGTTTTGAGGTAGTAGATATGTATTTTAATTCACAAATCAGGGCAGACACAAGGTCTGCCCCTACAAAAATTAACAAATGATATGTAGGGGTGAACCTTGTGTTCACCCAAAAAATTAGAATTTAATTATTGTAAATAAATAATATGAAAATTATAAGTTGGAATATTCATCATTGATGAAATAAAAAAACAATTAATAAAATAATTGAAAGTTTAGATGAACAAATGTTTGATATTTGTATTTTAACTGAATTTAGAGAAAATAATAATTGAAAAATTATAAAAAAATATTTTTCTGATAAATGATATAATTTATTAACTTCAAATCCTGAAAATAATGATAATTGAATATTAATAATCTTAAAATGAAATATTAAATATAAAATTTTAAATGATAAATATTTAGTTCCTTCTCAAAGATGGTTAGAATTTGAAATAACTGATTTAAATTTAAGAATTTTAGCTGTTCATATTCCTTGATGATGAGATAAATATAATAAAAAAGAGTTTTGGATTGAGTTATTAAAATATGCTGAATTAAATAAAAATAATAAAAACTTAATTATTTGAGATTATAATACTTGATTTAAATATGATACACAGTGAGCTTCTTTTAAATTTTGAAATTTTATGGAAGACTTAGTTAATATTTGATATATAGATATTTTTAACTTTATAAATAAAAAAATTGAATTTAGTTGGTATAGTTATAAATGAAATTGATTTAGAATTGATCATGTATTTTGAACTAAAAATTTAATTGATTTAATTAAAAAATGTTATTTTTTACATAAATATAGAGAAAATAAAATATCTGATCATTCAATGTTAGTAGTTGAAATTTAATTTTAATTTTAAATTTAAATTATAATGAAATTCAATCCAGACATACACCATAGAAAAACACATAGATTAAAAAATTATGATTATTCTAGTGAATGATTGTATTTTTTGACTATTGCTGTAAAAGATAAATTGTGTTTGTTTGGTAAGATAAAAGATAATAAATTAGAATTGTTTGAATCTTGAAAAATGATTGAAAAATTGTGGTTGGAATTGGAAAATGATTTTGAAAATATTAAATTACATGATTATGTTGTAATGCCAAATCATTTTCATGGGATTGTTGAAATTGTAAAAACAAAATTAGATGAATTAAATAGGGTGAACACAAGGTTCACCCCTACAGGTGGAAAATTTAATTACAATAAAAATTCAATTTCAAGTATAATTCAAGCATTCAAATCCAAAACAACACATCAATATATAAAATTGGTTTATGAAAATAAAACAAATCCATTTTATAAAAAATTATGGCAAAAAGATTTTTATGAACATATTATCAGAAATGAAGATTGATATTTGAAAATTGTAGAATATATTAGAAATAATCCTATAAAATGGGAAGAAGATAAATTTTATTATACAGAAATATAATATTTATTGTAGGGGTGAACCTTGTGTTCACCCTGATAAATTAAAATAAATAATTTAATGCCACAAATAACTCTAAATAACCAAAAAATAACTTTTCAGAAAAAGTATTCTAAAAGAGCTAAATCTATTAGAATTTCTATAAACCATTCTGGGGAGCTTGTTTTGACTCTACCAAAGCCTGGATTCTTTCAAAGTAGTGAAAGTATTGAAAAAAAAGCTTTGGAATTTTTGGAGTCAAAGAAATCTTGGGTATTAAAATATTTTAATAAACAAAAGAATAAAAAATCTTCTAAAAATCCTGATTTACAAAATTATTCAAGAGAACATTATTTAAAACATAAAGAACAAGCTAGAAAATTATGTGAGCAAAAGTGTAAATTTTGGGCTGAAAAAATGGGAGTTAATTATAATAGAATTGCTATAAAATCTTTAAAAACCAAATGGGGAAGTTGTAGTAGTAAAAAAAATTTAAATTTTAATTATAAAATTTTATTTTTATCTGAAAAAGATAGAGATTATCTGATTGTGCATGAGTTATCTCATTTAGTTCATATGAATCATAGCTCAAGGTTTTGGGATTTGGTTTGTGAAACTTTGGGGAGTGAAGAATTTAGAAGATATAAAATGTTGGTAGATTAAATTGCTTTTTTCTATTTTATATGGTATTATTTTTTTCTATAAATTAAATAAAAAAATAAAAATATGTGAAATTTACCATTATTAGTTTGAGAGTCTGATATAGAAGATTGTAAATATGAGATTTATAAATTTTATAATTTATTATCTGAAGAAGATTTAAATTATGAAAAAATAGGGAAACAAATAAGTTTATTAGCAAATAAAAAAATATTTAATAATTATTTAAAAAAGAAACTTGATGAAGTTGATTATAATATTTTTATTAATAAAATTTTTATTATAAAAATATTATCTGAAGAAAAAAGAATAAAAGCTACTTGAAAAATTTGAAATAAAAATTATAGTCTTATTGTTGATGATGAAATACTAAAAAATTGTAATTTCATTAGAGAGATTTTAGAAAATATAAAATAAAAAACAGATTAATTTATAATCTGTTTTTTTATTTTATTGTAATTACTTGAATACTTGGAATTATATCTCATTTTCTTTCAATTCAATAAACTGTAACAATCTGGTCTCAAATTGAAACTAGATTTTTTTCTTTTAATTTTTTTACAGCATTTTCAATATTTTCCTCATTTGTTTTATTTTCTATTAAAAATGTTTTCAATCAAAATAAAATTACTAATTTTTTTAATAAACTCTCATAATAAGTAAATGTAAAAACTGGTAAATTTGGTCTAAAAGCTGATGCAGTTTTTGCCATAAAACCTGATTTTGTGAAAACCATCATAGCTTTTGCATTTATATTTTCAGCTGTATAGATTGCATTTTTTATAAGTTGTTTTTTATTTTCATGTTCACCTAAATCTCTAGTGAAATAATCATGTTTATATTTGATTTGAGTTTCTGAATATTTTAAAACATTTTTCATTGTTTTCACTGCTTTTATTGGATATTTTCAAGCTGCAGTTTCTCCTGAAAGCATTGTACAATCAGCTTTTTGCATAACTGCATTGAATAAATCTGTAACTTCAGCTCTTGTTGGAATTGGGTTATCAATCATTGATTCTAGCATTTGAGTTGCTACAATGAAATATTTTCAAGCAGCTTTACATTTATCAGCAATTTGTTTTTGAATAACTGGTAATGTCTCATAGGGAACTTCTGCTCATAAATCTCATCTTGCTATCATTATTCAATCAGAATATTCTATTATTTCATCAATATTATCAAGTGATTCTTGGTTTTCTATTTTTGAGATTATTTGAATATTTGATTCAGCATTAATTTCAGCTAAAAATTCTCTTAATTCTAAAATATTATCTTTATTTCTTACAAAAGATAATGCTATAAAATCAGTTCAAAGTCAAACTGCAAACTTGATATCATTTCTATCTGACTCAGTAATTCAAGGTAATTTTATTTTTATTCCTGGAAGATTTAAATGTCTTTTACTTCAAATAGTATGCTTGTTTTGAGCTCTACAAATAAGTGAATTTTCAGTTTTTTCAATAACTTCACATTTCATTAAACCTGTATCAATATCAACAATATGTCATATTGGCAAATCTTCTATAATTGGTTCATAATCACAAACTATTACTTTTTTATTATCAGGATTTTCTATTTTATCTTCATTAGAAGTAGTAGTTAAAATAAATTCTTCTTTTTCAGTTATTTCTATTTTTTCTTCTATACTTTTAGTTCTAATTTCTGGACCTTTTGTATCAGTCAAAAGTCATAGATTAGTTTTTCATTCAGCATTTAACTCTTTTACATAATTAATTATTTTACCAAAATAATCATAATTAGTATGAGAATAGTTCATCCTAATTATGTTTGCTCAGTTTAGGTATAATTGCTCTATTATTTCTTTTGTATCAGAAGCAGGTCAAACTGTTGTTATTATTTTTGTTTTTTTCATTTTTATTTATATAATCATTAAGATTTAAGTATTTTAACTAATAAAAAAAATATTGCAATATGAAAATAGTAGTAATTTGAGCATCAAACAATCCTGAAAAATATGGAAATAAAATAGTAAAAGATTTAGTAAAAAAATGATATACAGTTCATCCAGTTAATCCAAAAGAAACTGAAATTGAATGAATACATAGTCATAAAATTCTAAAAACTGTACCAAAAGATTTTGATATTATTAATTTTGTAGTTCCACCAAAAATAACTCTACAGATATTAGAAAAACATGAAAAATTATTAAAAAATAAAAAAGTTTGGATTCAACCTTGAGCAGAAGATGAAGAAGTTGAGAACTATTTAAAAGAAAATGGATTTACAGATTATATAACTAAAAGTTGTATAATGATTGAAGATTTAAACTTGCAAAAATAGCATTTTTTAATAAAATAATTCAAAATTTAATTCTAAAAATATTTAATGAAAGTATTTAATTCTCTTGATTGAAAGGATAGAAAAGTAATAATTCTACATGATACATTTTTGTATAAATGAGGGTGAGAAAGATTAATTTTAATGATGGCTAAAGCACTTGATGCTGATATTGCATCAGGATTTTTTAGTAGATGAAGCTTTAATCTTAGAGATGAATGATTTCAATGAAAAATGATTGAAGTAAGTAGTGAAACTTTTAAAAAAGGTTATAGACATTTAAAATTAAAACAAGCATTTTTGTTTAATACAAAATTTTTGGCAGATTATGAAACAGTAATTTTTTCTTGAGATTGTATTTCTGCAATTAAAAATTGTAATCCTGACTCAAAAAAAGTTTATTATTGTCATACACCTCCAAGATATTTATATGACTTAAGAGAAGAATATTTAGCTAAATTAAAACCTATTTTAAAGCCTGCTTTTAATTTAATTAGTTGGGCATTTAGGAAAATGTATGAAAAAGAAGTAAAAAAGTTTGATTTAATTTTAACTAATTCAAAAAATACTCAAGGAAGATTAAAACATTTTGTATGAGAAAAATCAGAGGTTTTATATCCACCAGTTAAATTAGATGAATTTCAATGGATAGAACAATGAGATTACTATATTTCTGTTTCAAGATTATCTAGTGCTAAAAGAATTGATAACATTGTAAAAGCATTTAAGCAAATGCCAACAAAAAAATTAATTGTAATTTACTGAGTAAATGATCCTCAAAAAGATGAAATTTTTGAATTAGCAAAAGATTGTAAAAATATTGAATTTATAACTTGTCCTTGAAATGAAGGTTTTACAGATTATGTTTGAAAATCAATAGCAGGAATTTGTATTCCAATTAATGAAGATTTCTGAATGGTTCCAGTTGAATCAATGGCAGCAGGGAAACCAGTAATTTGAGTTGATGAATGAGGAATAAAAGAAACTGTAATTAATGGTGAAACAGGAGTTTTAATACCTGAATGATGAGCTGTTGAAGATATTATAAAAGCTGTAGATTATTTAACTCCAGAAGTTGCTTTAGAAATGAAAGAAGCTTGTGAAAATAGAGCAAAAGAATTTTCTTATGAAGAATTTGAAGAAAAAATCAGAAATTTTGTAAAATAAAAAAGATATGTTATAATAGTTGTAGAAAAAACTCTACAACTATTTTTTAATAACTAAAAATGTTAATAGAAACTCTTAAAAATTACTGATTTTCAGAGAAAGAAGCAAAAGTTTATCTTGCTTGCTTGGAACTTTGAAATGCTTTAGTTAGTTCTATTGCAAGACATTCTTGAGAACATAGAATTACAACATATTCTATTTTAAAAGATTTAAATAAAAGATGAATTTCAAATGAAATCACAAAAAATAAGGTTAAATACTTTTCTGTTATAGATCCAGAACAATTACTTGATTTAGAGGAAAAAAAAGTAGAAAAGTTAAAAAAAGCAATGCCAGAGCTTTTAGCTATTTCTAATGCTTTTGGAAATAAACCTAAGGTTTATTTTTATGAGGGATTTGAAAAAGTTAGTAATTTATTTAAAGAAATAATAGATGAATGAGATAATTTATCTGAACCATTTTTAACTTTTGTTGGTACTCAAGATATTGATGAAAAATTTTTGGATTTTTTTCAAAATGAATTTTTTGAATACAGAAAAACACAAAAAAATCCTACAAAAGCTATAATTACAAAAGAAAAATCAAAATATCAAGATTATCATAAAGATAAACATAATACATTAGTAATTGATGATCCAATATTTGAAATGTGAAATGAAATTGTAATTTATGATAAAAAAATGGCTGTTTTGAGTTATAAAAAAAATGAAATTTATGGTTTAATTGTTGAAAGTGAAGTTTTAGCTAAAGGTTTAAAAAGTGTATTTAATTTAATTTGGAAAGCATATAAAAAATAATGGAAGAAAATTTTTTAAAAAATACTTGAAAAAAAATTATTTATTTAGCAGAAAATTTAGAAAAAGTTTCTGATGTTTTTTTGTATTTAAAAAATTGAGAAAAAAAAGAAAATAATGAAATTCCAGAGTTAACAGAAAAAAATTTTAAATTTTATGTTTGAGCCTCAAGAGAAGATGAAGAAAAACAATTTTATTCTGAAGAATTTTATATAGAATCTATAAAAAAGTTTTTAAAAGAAATCCCTAAAAAATCAAAAATTACTATTTCAATTTGAGCAGATTTTAAAAAATTTTTTAATAATAATGATATAAAAAATGATAATTGAATGAGTTCAACAGAACAATATTGATACATAAAATGATTAATTAATAATAATTTAAAAAATTATAAAAAAAGAATAATATTAGAAAGCATTTGAGATAATCATAAAGAATTATTTAAAAAATTATGAGAAAACATTCATATAAAACCAGAAGACTTTTTAGATAATATTCCAGAAAAGTTTAATTCATTAGATATTTATAATTTATTATATCAAGCAACTAAAAGTGAAAATAAAGCTTTTTTCAAAACTATAGCTTATACAAGACCTGAAAGTAATAGTATAATAAGTAAAGATTTAGATTCAGATAAAAACTATTATGCTTTGGCTGAAATTGCTTTTAGAATAACTGATTATTTAAATTGAATTGAATTTCAATGATGAGAAAGAAGACAACAACAATATGATAAAATAATTTTAGACATTTTATCTTGATGATATAATTATTATCCAGAGATAAAAAAAGTTTATGATTTTATTAAAAATAAAAAATCTAAACAAAATTTTAATTCACTTTATTTCTCAAAAAATAAATTTGAAAAAGAAAAAGCAAGAAAAAAAATAAGAAATTTTATTTTAAAAACTATATTATGAGTAAGTTTAATTATTTGATGACCAGTTGCTTGATATAAATACAATCAATATCAAACAGAACAAAAAATTCAGACTAGGTTAGATAAATTAAAACAAGATGAAATAAATCAAATTTGATGAGCTAATATTGATTGAATTGTAGAAAATATTCAAAAAAATCAAAAATTTGAAAAAAAAGTTTTAAAATATTTTATATGAAAATATTGATTATGAGATTTTGAAAATAAAAATGATTTATTAATAGTTTTAAGGGATTGAATCAATAATTATAAAACTCAAGAATTATCAGAAATGATAAGAGAAAAATATCCTAATTTTAATAATAAGCAAGAAGAATTTTTATATCAGTTTAATAAAATAGTTGATTCTATAAAAAATACATTAACTTTAAATTGAATAAATTTAGTTTCCCCATTATGAAAATTTGAAGATTTTTCTGAAGAAATTAATAATACTTTAAATGCAGATATTCAACAAATTCAATTTTTATGAAAACAATTTATAAGTGATATAGAAAAAGTAACTTTAGCTAATTGAAAAGAAGTAGATATATGAATAATAAGATGTAAACAACAGTGAGCTTCACCTTGAACTAATTATTCAATATGTAAATGAATTAAGTGAGAAAAAAGTTTTTTCTGAGCAAGATATAAATGAACTAATACTAAATTTTCTTTAGAATTAGCTCAAAAAGTAATAAAAGAATTTAAAAAATAATATTTTAAAAACAAACCTGTTGTAGATTTTCTACAACAGGTTTTACTTTAGTTTGCTTGATATTTGACAAATGGTAGTTATTATTGTTTTAATTATTTATATGATAAGTAAAATATTATGAAAAATTTTTGAACTTATACACAAGTAGAAAATCCAAATATTATTGGATTAGAAAAATATAGTATTTGAACTGGTGCTATGATAAAATGATGGGATATTTCAGAAGAGTGGTATAGAGATAATAATAGATTACCAATTGTAGATATGGCTGTTATGACAAATGCCTGTCCTAGAAATTGTAGTTTTTGTTTTACAGATAAAAATAAAAATACTTTATCTCTTCAAGAAATAAAAAATACAATTGATGAATTAGCTGAAAGATGAATTTATGCAATAGATTTTTTATGAGAATGAGAACCTACTATTGATGAAAATTTTTTTGAAATTATAGAATATACTACAAAAAAATGAATTATTCCTTTAGTTTATAGTGAAGCAGCTCTAAAAATGTCTTCAAATAATCCAAAACATAAAGATTTTATTTCTAGATTATATGATAGTTGAGCAAGTATTTTACCTAAAATGGATAGTTATTTTAATGAAGAATATCAAAATTCTATAGTTTCTAGTTTAGATAAAAATACTGCAGAGAATTATTTTAAATTAAGAAATGAAGCTATTGAAAATTTAATGAAAGCTTGATTTAATAAAAAAGAAAAAGATTGAACAACAAGGATGTGATTTGATATGGTACTTTCAAAATGAAATCATAAAGAAGTAGAAAAAATTCTGCATTTTTGTAGACAAAATAATTTATATGTAATGTTTGCCTATCATCTTCCTTCTGGTAGAGATCCAAACTTAGCTAAATGAGAATGAGAAATTGCTCTTAATCCTTTACAAAAAAGAGACATTAATGATTTAGTAAATAAAATTGATGAAAAAGTTTATTGAATAGTAAGAGATAAAAATTATAACAATTTTATAACAGGACCTTGTAAAGAATATTTAATGATTAGATGAGATTGAAGAGTACAACCTTGTCCTTGAAATGAAACAGTTATTTGAACTATTTGAGAATGAAAAATGAAAATTTCTGAAATTATTGAAATTATGGATAAAAAATATCCTCAACATAATAGAAAAACTTTTGATTGACACTGTCCTTATAGACCACAAATTATTAATTAACAACTAATTATGCAAAAGACTTGCCAAAAATGTTCTGTAAAATTTGAAATTACAAAAGATGATTTAGAATTTTATAAAAAAATTTCACCAAAAATATGAGATAAAACTTTTGAAATTCCAACACCAACACTTTGTCCAGATTGTAGACAGCAAAGAAGACTAGCTTTTAGAAATGAATGAAAATTATATAAAAGAAAATGTGATAAAACTGGAAAATCAATTATTTCAGCATATTCTCCTGATAAAGATTATATAGTTTATGATAAAAATTATTATATAAGTGATGATTTTGAAGCTTTAGATTTTTGAATGGATTTTGATTTTTCTAAAAATTTTTTTGAAAATTTTGATAAATTACTACATAAAGTACCTTTACAAAATTTAAGCTGATGATATTTTACTGAAAATTCTGAATATATAAACTATGCTTGAAAAATGAAAGATTGTTATATGGATTTTGCTTGCTGGGAATGTGAAAAAGTTTTTTATTCTAGTAAAACTAATCTTTCAAAAAATACAATTGACTCATCTTATTGTAATAAAATAGAAAACTCCTATCAAACTTATAATTGTATAAATGGATATAATTTAAAATATTCTATTAATACAAATAATTCAAGAGATTCAAGTTTTTTAATAAATTGTGATAACTGTGAGAATTGTTTTTTATCAAATAATTTAATTTGAAAAAAATATCATATTTTTAATAAACCTTATAATAAAGAAGAATATTTTGAGAAAGTAAAAGAATTAGAGAAAAAATATTTTCCTTTGTGATGGAAAGCTTTTGATAAAATTAAAGATAAAGTTTTTTACAAAAACTTGATAATGCTAAACTGTGAAAATTCTTTATGAGATAATATAGAAAATGCAAAAAATTGTTATTCAATTTTTCATTTTGTCTGAGAATCTCAAAATAGTAAATATTTAGAAAATTGATGACTTATTTGTAATGATGTTTATGATTGAATTTGAGTTTGAGATAATTTAACTCTTTCTTATGAATTAGTTGATGTCTGAGTAAATGCTTCAAAAAACTATTTTTTAATAACTTGTTACACTTGTCAAAATACTTTTTATTCAATAAATTGTCATAACTCACAAAATCTATTTTGATGTATTTGATTAAGAAATAAAGAATATTGTATTTTTAATAAACAATATACAAAACAAGAATATGAAAAATTAGTCTCAAAAATTTTAGAAGAGATGAAAGTAGACTGAGAATGGTGAGAATTTTTTCCAGCCTCTATTTCTCCATTTTGATATAATGAAACTATTGCAGATGAATATTTTCCATTATTTAGGAAAGAAATTTTAAAACAAAATTTTAAATATTCTGATTATAAATCACCAGAATCAAAAGTAGAAAAAATAATTCCAGCAAATAAATTACCAGATGATATTTTAAAAATTCCAGATGATATACTTAATTGGGCAATAAAATGTGAAAATTCTTGAAAATTATTTAAAATATTAAAAACTGAATTAGAATTCTATAGAAAACACAACTTACCTATTCCTAAAAAACACTTTGAAATAAGACATTTAGAAAGAATAAAATTTAGAACACCAAGAAAATTTTTTGATAGAAAATGTGACAAATGTAATAAAGAAATGAAATCAAGTTATGAGCAATCTAGAAAAGAAACAATATATTGTGAAGAGTGTTATAATAAGAAAGTATATTAATTAAAATAATTTATGAAAGAATTAAACAAAATCCTAGAACAAATATCAAATGATGAAATAATAGAATACAAAACTTGTAAATATTCTTGAGAAAAATTTCCTATTTTTAAGAAAGATTTAGAATTGCTTGAAAAAATAAGTCCTGTAATTTGAGGGAAGAAATATGTATATGATATTCCAGAAATTTCTCCAAGAATTAGACAAATGATGAGACTTGCTTTTAGAAATGAGAGAAAATTTTATAATATAAAAATTAATTGAAAAAAACTAATTTCTACAGTTCATCCTGAGATGAGAAAAAACATTTTAAAAACTGAAGATTTTTTTGATACTGATTTTACTAAATTTAATATAGAAAAAGTTGATGATTTTGATAAAGATTTTACTAAATTATTAGCTAAAGTTCCATATATAGATAGACTTATTCTTAATCCTGAAAATTCACCATATATTAATCAAGAAGTTGCAGCTAAAAATTGTCATTTAATTGCTTGATGAATGAATAATGAAGATTCTATGTATTCTACATTTTTGTCTTATTGTAGTGATATGCTTGATTGCTATTCTTGCTCTGAACATTCAAATAATTCTTATGAATCTATAAGAGTTTTTAATTCAAGTAAAATCTTTTTTTCTCAGCATATAAAAGATTCCTATAATATTTATTTTGGGAGAGAAATTATAAATTGAAAAAATATTATCTTTGGTTTTGATATTGTTTGATGAAAATATATTTACAAAGATAAACAATATAGCAAGGAAAAGTGGAAAGAAATTTATAAAGAATTTAAAGAAAAATTAAAAACTAATTCTTGACTGCAAGAACTTAAAAAAGAATATGAAGAATTTTTGCAAACAAAAAACTTAAGATGACAATTAAATACACTTTCAGAAAATACAGTTTGAGCAATGTTAATGACTTCAAAAGATATTTTTTATTGAACAACTATAAATAACTCAGAAGATGTTAGATATTGAAATATATTAATAGATGTAAAAGATTCTATGGATTTAGAATCATATTGGCAATGAGAAAAATTATTTAATGTTTCAAGTTGATATGATAACCAAAATACTTGTTGAGTTACAACTCATTCTTGGGCAGATTTCAATACTTTTTATAGTCTGTTTGTTTGAAATTCTAATAATTGCTTTTGATGTTTTGGATTAAAAAACAAAGATAATTATATTTTAAATAAAGCTTATTCAAAGCAAGATTGGGAAAAAGAAGTTGTGAAAATCATAGAAGAGAAAAAAGAAAAAGGAAATTGGTGAGAATTTTTTGATATGAGTTTATCTCCTTTTCCATATAATGACACAGTTGCAATGGAATATTTCCCACCAAAAGAAATAGCTATATTAGATTGAAATAGAATTTTATCTAAAAAAACTATTGATGAAAAACATTGAGTTTGAACAATCTACATTTTGGAAAAAGATAAATTTATTTCTAAAGCAATTTTTGATTTGGGATGAGAAAAAAAATAAAATGTTTTTATAGAACTAAAGAGCAAGAAATAAATATTCCAGAAAATATGGATATAATTTTTGCAAAAGATTTGCCAGATAATATTGATGAAGTTAATGATTCAATTTTAGAAAAAGCTATTATTTGTGAAATAACAAAAAGACCTTTTAGGATTTCTAAAAAAGAACTAGAATTCTATAAAAAACACTCTCTACCACTTCCAAAAACTCATTATGACATTAGACATCTAAATAGACTTAAATATCTTCCAAATAGGCAAATTTCAGTGAAACAATGTGAAGTTTGTAAACAAGAGAAGCTAACAAATTATCCAGAATATAAAAATATTTGTGAGGAATGTTATAATAATGAGTAATAAAAAAATATGGCAAAAAATCTAAACTATTACAAAAAAATATTACAAGACAAATCTAAAAACTTGTCTTTTTCTGATTATTTGAAATATATTACAAGTTGGCAGGAAATGAGTTTTTATAAGTTTGATGGATTTGTATCAAAATTTCCTGATACAGATAGGATTAAATGAATTACAACTATTGAAGATTTTGATAATCAGATTGAGAATTCTTTGAAAAAGAATAAATTTTTAGATAAAAATAAAAGTTTTTTTGATAATTTTTGAGAACTTTTTAAAAGTTTTAAATTGCCTCATATGATTCAGTTTTTAGAAAATAAGAATTCTGAATATTCTGATGTGGTTGTTGGTTGTAAAAATAATTATCTTTCAAATATAAATACAAATGCTGAAAATTGTTTGTATACTTTTTCAATAAAAGAATCTGAAAATATTATCAATTCTGTGGCTGTTTGGAAGCATTCAAGCAATGTATATTATAGTTCTGGTATTAATAATAGTTACAAAATATTTTACTCAAGATATATTATAAATTCAAATAATATTTGGTTTTCAAGTAATTTAATTTGATGTCAGGAATGTATAAAATGTGATAATTTAGAAAATCAAAAATATTGTATAAATAATGTAAAATTAGAAAAAGCAGACTATTTAAAACAAAAAGAAGAAATATTAAAAAACAAATCAGAATTTTACAATAATTATTTAAAACTTTCTAAAAAATCTGGAAGTTTTAATTCAAAAAACTGCAAATGAAATTTTATACTAAACTGAGAAAATCTAGATAATTCCTATTTTATTTCAGACACAAAAATTTGAAAGAATTTAATGTTTTTTGGTGGTGATTCAGAAAATGAAAACAACTATAATATCTTCACTTGAGGAACCTGAAAAAATGTAAACACATATTCTACAATGTGATGCTGAATGTGAAATGATCACATTTACAACTCTGCTCATATCCCATACTGAAACAATATTTTCTACTCATATTATGTCATAAATTGTTCATATTGCATCTGATGTATTTGATTAAAAAATAAATCTTATTGCATATTAAATAAACAATACACAAAAGAACAGTGGGAAAAATTATCTCTAGAAATTTTTGAATCAATGGAAAAATCCTGAGATTTATGAGAATTCTGGCCAGCAAAAATCAATCCATTTTATTTCAATGACACAGTTGCAGGACTTATCTGATGATTTAAAAAAGATGAAATAATTTCAGAATGATTTTTATGGAGAGATGAAAAAATAAAAGTTGATATTCCAGATGAAAATCTAGTTATTTGATTTTCTGAATTAAAAGATTATGAATGATTTGATAGTAATTGAAACTGGAAAATTAATCCTGAAATTTTAAAAAAAGTTATAAAATCAAAAAACTGAGATTATTACAGAATTGTAAAAATGGAATATGATTTTCTAATAAAACACTGATTACCACTCCCAAGACTTCACTGGTTAGAAAGAATGAAAATAAATTTTGGAGTTTAAAAAATTGAATATTAGGCAAAAATATCTATAATAAATTTATAGATATTTTTTTAAATTAAGAAAATGAAAGATTTAAACTATTTTAAAGAAAAAATTAAAGAAAAAAGAAAACAAACTAGTTTTAGAGCTTATATAAAAGAAATAGTTTCTCATTTTCCTATGACTTACTATAAAAATAGTGGAGTTATTTCAAAATTTCCAGAAAGTGATAGAGTTTGAAAAGTAATTTCAGCTGCAAATTTTTCAAAAAATGCAGATAATTTAACTAAAAAATGATTAGATTATGATTTTAATTTAAGTCTTTTTGAAAATTATGAAAAATTATTTTTACAAACTGATATTTTCAATGTAATTGATCACTGAGGAGCAGAGAACTCAGACTATGCAGATATGGTTTATAACTCAAAAAATGCCTATTTAAGTACTGTTGTAATTAGTAATTGTGAAAATGTTTTGTATTCAATTTCTACAAAAGATAATTGTACAAATGTTTTTAATTCTATTGCTACTTGGTCAAATTCTGAAAATATTTATTTTTGTTCTGGAATCCTAAATTCTTTTAATATTTTTTATTCAAGATTTATAAATAATTGTAATAATATTTGGTTTTCTACTAATTTAGTTTGATGTAGCGAATGTATAAATTGTAATAATTTAGATAATCAAAAATATTGTATAAATAATGAAAAATTAGAAAAAGCTGAGTATTTACTAAAAAAAGAAGAAATATTAAAAAATAAACTAAATTTTGAAAAAAACTATTTAAATCTAGATAAAAAGTGAGACAATATTAATTCAAAAAATACTACTTGAAGTTCAATGTTTTCTTCAGAAAATGTAGAAAATTGATATTTTTGATATTATGTAAAAGATTCAAAAAATGTAATGTTTACAGGTTGAGTTGATTGAGATCATAATATGTATGATGTTTTTACTGCTGGTTCTCCAACTGCTCATGATTTCTACTGAGTAATGTGAGCCAACTGAGAAAATCTTTATTGTTGCAAAAATATAACACTTTCTTCAAATTTATTCTATTCTTATTGATGTGATAACTGTTCAAATTTAATTTGATGCATCTGATTAAAAAATAAAAATTATTGTATTTTAAATAAACAATATTCTAAAGAAGACTGGGAAAAATTAGCTTCAAAAATCTTTAAAACTATGGAAAAGGACTGAACACTTTGAGAATTTTTTCCTGCTAGTTTAAATCCTTTTTACTTTAATGATACAGTTGCAGGACTTATTTGATGATTTAAAAAAGAAGAAATTATAAAAGAAGGTTTTATGTGGAGAGATGAAAAAATAAAGGTAGATATTCCAGATGAAAGTATAGTTGTAGATATTGAAGAATTAAATAAATATGAATGATTTGATGAAAACTGAAACTGGCAATTAAACTCTGAAATATTAAAAAAAGTAATAAAAGATAAATCTTGAGACTACTACAAAATAGTAAAAATGGAGTATGATTTCTTACAAAAACATTGACTTCCTCTTCCAAGGTTGCATTGGCTTGAGAGAATGAAGGTGAATTTTGGAGTTTAAATGTTTTAAAAAAATTATGAAAATAGAAAAATTATTACAAAAAACAGATATTAAAATCAGAGAAAAAGCTGATTGTATTTATTGTGGTGAAAATTTTATAATCACTGATTTGGAGCAAGATTTATTAGAAAAACATAGATTTAAAAATCCTGAGCATTGTCCTACTTGTAATTTTAAAATATTAAATTCTTATTTTAATGATAAACATCTTTATCATAGAGTAGATTCACAAACTTGAAAGAAAATTGTTTCAATTTATTCTCCAGAATATGACTGAAAAGTTATTGAAGCAAATAATTACAAAAAATTTATTTTAGATGATTGATGATTTTTTTTCAAAAAAGAAATTTCAGATGATATTTTCAAAGATTTTGCTGAATTAAATAAAATATTTCCAAAACCTTCAAGATTTATATATTCTTGACTTGAAAATGCAGATTTTTCTAGTCATGTTGGTTGGGCAAAAAATTTATATTTAAGCTATTGTGTTTTTACAGATTGTGAAAATATTTTTCATAGTTTTAGGGTTTTAGGTTGATGTAGAAATGTTTTTAGTTCCTATAATATTGTATGAAGCTCAAATGTTTATAATTCAAGAAATATTTGAGATAGTCATAATATAAGTTTTTCTGATACAATTAAAAACTGAAGCAATATTTTGTATTCAAGAGATATGGTAAGTTGTAATGATTGTATTTTTTCTTGTAATCAAATTAATTCTAAATACAAGATTTTTAATAAACAATATTCTAAAGAAGAATATTTAATTTTAGAAAAAGAAATTATAAATAAATTAAATTGAAACCAAAAAAATGAATTAATTAGCAATTATGAAAAATTTTTAAAATCAGAATTTATAGAAGAAACTATTAGTATGAACAACAATGAAAAAGTAGTTTCTGATACAGTTTATGATTCAAAAAATTCTTTTAATTGTTTTACTTGAAACTGACTTGAAAATTGTATAAATGTTATGACTTCATGAGATAAATCTGATGATACAATAATTAATGTTATTAATTCAGTTGAATCAGGAGTTAACTGTGAAAATGCAATTTGATCTAATAGTTTTTGAGTGAATTTATATAATATATTTTTTAGTTTTTCTATATCTCTTGAGTGTAAAAATATTTATTATTCTGCTGATTTAGAAACTTGTGAAGAAATGATGTTTTGTGTTTGACTAAAAAATAAAAAATATTGTATTTTGAATAAACAATATGAAAAAGAGAAATATTTTGAATTAAAAGAAAAAGTAATTGATAAATTAGTTAGTGAAAATAAATGGTGAAATACTCTAGGTTTAGAATTTAAAAATTTTCCTTATAATGACACACTTTCTTATGATTATTTTAAAATAAATAAAATAATAAATTTTGATAAATCAGAAACAATAGTTGATAAAAATGCTATTTGAACAATTACAATTTTAGAAGATAAATTTTTAAGTGATGCAATACTAGACCTGTGATGAAAAGAAAAAATCAAAATAAAATTCAGAACAAAAAATAAAGAAATAAATATTCCTGAAAATGCTAGCACTATAAAAACTGATGAGTTACCAGAAATTTCAAAAGCTGATAAATCTATTTTAGATAAAGTTATTATTTGTGAAGAGTCTGGTAGACCTTTTAGAATTATAGAACAAGAATTAGATTTTCTAAAGAAAAAATGATTTCCACTTCCTAGAATTCATCATGAATTAAGAATAGAAAAATTAGTTAATTCAAGACCATTTGGAGAACTTTTTTCTCAAAAATGTGATAAATGTTGAGAAGATAATCCAAGTGTTTTTAAAGAGAAGCCAGATTATAAACTTTATTGTGAGTGATGTTATAAAGATTTTATGTTTAAATAAAAAAGTAAAAAAACAGAAAGCTAAAGCATTCTGTTGAAAAATAAATAAAAATTATAATTTTTATTTATTTTTTTATTTCAATTTTTTTGAATAAAAAATGCATAATATTAGCATATTCTTCAGATTCCATTTTAATTCAATATGGAATTTCTTTAAAAATAACTGTGTAAACAAAATCTCAAAAAATAAACATTTGTATAGAAGAATTTTGTGCAGGTAAATCTGAAAGTCATCACATATCATTTGATTTAACAATTTCTTCTAAAACTGAAATTCAATTTCATAAAAATATATCCAGAGAAATATCTTTTTTTTCTAATTTTTCTATAAAATTAGGAGAATATTCTCAAAATTTATTTGCTCATTTGTTTTCAAGTGTATTACTTGCAAAAAATTTAATAATCTTATATCATTTTTCACTTGATTGAGTTATAATATCTTCATAAAAAGTTTTTATTCAGTCAACTCATTCAAAAAATACTACACTTGGTTTTCCTGAAAAACTCTGTTTTTCAATTTCTTCAAATTCTTTTTCTAAAATAGCTAGATTATTTTTTTTATTTTCTACTTCTTCAATTTCAGAATTCAGTTTATGTTCTAAAATCTTCTTATCAGCAATAAAAAATAGTTTTGTAGAATCCTTAGTAATTTCAGAAATGAAACCATTTCTAACCATTTTTTGTAAAGATTTATAGGTATTTGTCCTTTCATCTCCTATACTTCTTGCAATTGTTGAAGCAGGTTTTTTACCATACTGATAAAGAAAAATAAAAATTTTACTTTCCTTAGTTGTAAGTCAAAAACTCTCTAAAATGTTTGTAATATTATTGTTCATTTTTATATAGTTGTGAATATATGAGTCACAGCAAGTATACAGCTAAATTTGTATTGTGTCAAGTTTTTAGTAATATATTTGTGTAGATAGGGAAAATATGATAGAATAAATTTAATAATTAATTTATAAAAAACTATGCAAAAAAACTGCAAAAAATGTAATTTATCTTTTGAAATAACTACAGAAGATTTAGAATTCTACAAAAAAATATCTCCAAAATTTTGAGATAAAATTTTTGAAATTCCAACACCAACTTTATGTCCAGAATGTAGACAACAAAGAAGATTAGCATGGAGAAATGAAAGAAAATTATATAAAAGAAAATGTGATGCAACTGGGGAAGTTATGATTAGTATTTATAGTCCTGATAAACAATATAAAGTTTATTCTAATGATTTCTATTGGAGTGATAAATGGGATGCTTTAGATTATGGAAAAAATTTTGATTTTAATAAAAGTTTTTTTAAGCAATTTGGAGAGTTATTAAAAGAAGCTCCTTTGGTAAATATTCATTCTCATTTATCAAATATAAATTCTCAGTATACTAATTATTTTATTAGTTCAAAAAATTGTTATTTTTGTTTTTGATGATGATATTGTGAAGATGTTTTCTATTCATCATTTCCATTACATTGTAATGATTCAATGGAATTATTTTTTTCATTTAATTGTGAAAATTGTTATAATATAACACATTCAAATAATTGTAATAGACTGTATAATTCTACTAATTGTATTGATTGTTATAATGGATATTTTTTGGAAAATTGTGTTAATTGTAAAAATTGCATTGCTTGTAATTGATTAATTAATAAAGATTATTGTTTTTTGAATAAACAATTAACAAAACAAGAATTTAATGATATTTTAGAAAAATTTAAAAATAATACATTAGATAAAAATATATTGAAAAAAATAAAAAATTTTAATAAAACAAATATCAAATTATCTAATATTTTAAGGTGATCTACTAATAGTAATTGATGATATATTATATCTTCAAATAATGTAAATAATTCTTTTAATATTATTGATTGAGATAATATTAAACATTCAAATATTTTAATGAATAATGTTAAAGATGTTTATGATTCATTTGGAAGTTGAGTAGATATAGAGTTGATATATGAAACAGTTACAGCATCAATGTGAATTAATAAAGTTTTATTTTCTTCTATTATAAGAGACTCTTGTTCTAATATTTTTTATAGTTTTAATATTTCTAATTCCTCAAACCTTTTCTGATGTGTCTGACTAAAAAATAAAGAGTATTGTATTTTCAATAAACAATATACAAAAGAAGAGTACAATAAACTAGTTCCAAAAATCATTGAAAAAATTATTAAGGATTGAGAATGGTGAGAATTTTTTCCTGCAAATTTAAGTCCTTTTTGATATAATGAAACAGTAGCAAATGAGTATTTTCCTTTAACAAAAGAAAAAGCACAAAAATTAGGTTTCAATTGGTCAGATTATAAACCACCATTTCCAAAAGTAGAAAAAGTTATCCCAGCAGAAAAACTACCAGAAGATATTTCAAAAATTCCAGATGATATCTTAAATTGGGCAATAAAATGTGAAGTAAGCTGAAAACCTTTTAGGATTATAAAACAAGAATTAGAATTTTATAGAAAACATAAATTATCAATTCCTAAAAAACATCCAGATATAAGACATTCTGAAAGAATGAAACTTAGAAATCCAAGAAAACTATTTGATAGAAAATGTGATAAGTGTTGAGTTGAAATAAAGAGTACTTATGCTCTAGATAGGGAAGAAATAGTTTATTGTAAGGGGTGTTATGAAGATGAAGTTTATTAATTAAAAAAATAAAACTATGCAAAAAACTTGTAAAAAATGTAATTCAATTTTTGAAATCACAAATTCAGATTTAGAATTTTATAAAAAAATATCACTAAAATTTTGAGATAAAACTTTTGAAATACCAGCACCAACTTTGTGTCCAGATTGTAGACAGCAAAGAAGAATTGCTTTTAGAAATTTTTATAAATTATATAAAAGCAAATGTAGTGCAAATGGTGAAAGTATGATTTCAATGTATAGTCCTGATAAAAATTACACAGTTTATCATCAAGATTTTTGGTGGAGTGATAAATGGAGTGCTTTTGATTATTGAACTAATTTTGATTTTTCAAGAAGTTTTTTTGAACAATTTGAAGAATTCTTTAAAGAAGTTCCAAAAATTAATCTTATAAATTTTGAAAGTGAAAATATTGAATATTCAAATTTTTCTAAGGCTTCAAAAAATTGTTATTTAGTATCTTGAAATATAGGAAATGAAGATTGTATGTATGGACATATTGTTTGGAAATCAAAGGATGTAGTTGATGGACTTTATGTTTATGAATCAGAAAATTGTTATGAATGTACTGATTGTGTAAGATGATATAATTTAAAAAATTGTGTAAATTCTGTTGATTGTAAAAATTCTGAAAAATTAGTTGATTGTGAAAATTGTGAATTTTGTTTTTGATGTGTATGACTAAAAAATAAATCTTATTATATTTTTAATAAAGAAGTTTCAAAAGAAAATTATGAAAATCTTCTAGAAAAAGCTAAAAATATGTGAGAAAAAAATATTTGAGAAAAAATTTTTAATTTAAGAAAAAATCATATTGTAAAGAATATAAATTGAGTAAATAATGAAAATGTTACTTGAGATTATATCTATAATTCAAAAAATATAGAAAATGGTTTTGATTTAAAAAATTGTGAAGACTCAAAATATTTATACACAGCAGAAAGTTTTGTAGATTGTTATGATTGTTCTTATTCTCCAGCTAAAACTGAATTTTCTTATGAATCAATTTTTTTACACTGATATCATATTTTATTTTCACACAATACTTTAAATTGTACAAATGTTTTTTATAGTTTTGATTGTTATAATTCAGAAAATCTTTTTGCTTGTTCTGGTTTAAAAAATGCTAGTTATTGTATTTTTAATAAACAATATACAAAAGAAGAATATAATATTCTTGTACCAAAAATCATAGAAAAAATGATTCAAGACAGAGAATGGTGAGAATTTTTCCCAACAAGTTTAAGCCCATTTTGATATAATGAAACAGTAGCTCAAGAATATCTTCCACTTAAAAAAGAAGAAATAATTAATCAAAATTTTAATTATTCAGATTATGAAGCACCTTTTCCAAAAATTGAAAAAATAATTCCAGCTAGTAAACTCCCAAAAAATATTTCAGATATTCCAGATGATATACTAAACTGGGCAATTGAATGTGAGATATCTAAAAAACCTTTTAGAATAATTTCTCAAGAATTAAAATTTTATAGAAAACATAATCTACCAATTCCACACAAACATCCAGATGTGAGACATTCAGAAAGAATGAAATTAAGAAATCCAAGAAAATTATTTGATAGAAAGTGTGATAAATGTGGAGTAGATATGAAAAGTACTTATTCATCAGATAGAGAAGAAATAGTTTATTGTGAAGATTGTTATAATAAAGAAATTTATTAATTTTAATTAAAAAATATGGAAAAGAAATGCAAAAAATGTACTAAAATTTTTGAAATTACTCTAGATGACTTAGATTTGTACAAAAAAATATCTCCAAAATTTTGAGATAAAACTTTTGAAATACCAGCACCAACTTTATGTCCAGATTGTAGACAGCAAAGGAGATTGGCTTTTAGAAATGAAAGAAAACTATATAAAAGAAAATGTGATGCTACTGGTGAAAATATTATTTCAACTTTTTCAAATGATAAAAATGTAAAAGTTTATGATCAAGATTTTTGGTGGAGTGATAAATGGAATCCATTAGATTATTGAGTTAAATATAATTTTGATAAATCATTTTTTGAACAATTTTGAAATTTATTAAAAAAAGTTCCAAAATGTTCTATTATTAATAAAAATTCTACAAATTCCAAATATACAAATCTTGCTGCAAATAATAGAGATTGTTATCTTATTTTTGAAAGTAGTGATAATGAAAATAGCAATTTTAGTTATTGGATTCAAAATTGTAAAAATTGTATAGATTGTAATTTTTCTTCTAAATGTGAAGTTTGTTATAATATTGATAATTGTTTTAATTGTTATAAATTATTTAATTCAAAAGATTGCAATGAGTGTAATTCTTCTAATTATTTACAAAATTGTAGAAATTGTGAGTTTTGTTATGATTGTCAGGATTTAGAATGAAAAAAATATTTTATAAAAAATAAAGAGTATTCAAAAGAAAATTATTTTACTGAAATAGAAAAAATAAAATCTGAAAAAATAGAATTAAATCATCAATCTAATCAAATAAAAAATTCTATAAATTGCTCTTGAAATTATATTTTAGAATCAAATAATTGTAAAAATTGTTTTCATACTCAAGATTCTAGTGATTGTAAAAATTCAAATCATATATGGAGAAATGCAAAAAATATTTATGATTGTGATACTGTTTGAATGAATTCAGAATTAATTTATGAATCAATAAATACTGCAATTGATTGTTTTAAAAATTCTTTTTGTAATAGATGTTGGACAGTAAACAATAGTTTTTATTGTGATAATTGTGACAATTCTAGTAATTTATTCTGATGTGTCTGACTAAAAAATAAGCAGTATTGCATTTTCAACAAACAATACACAAAAGAAGAATATGAAAAACTTGTTTCAAAAATCATAGAACATATGCAAAAAACTTGAGAATGGTGAGAATTTTTTCCTGCAAATTTAAGTCCATTTTGATATAATGAAACTGTTGCTCAAGAATATTTTCCACTTAAAAAAGAAGAAATAATTAATCAAAATTTTAATTATTCAGATTATGAAGCACCTTTTCTAAAAGTTGAAAAAATAATTCCAACAGAAAAATTACCAAAAAATATTTCTGATATTCCTGATGATATACTGAATTGGGCAATTAAATGTGAAATTAGTAAAAAACCATTTAGAATAATTTCTCAAGAATTAGAATTTTATAGAAAATATAATTTACCTATACCACATAAACATCCTGATATCAGGCATAGTTATAGAATGAATTGGAGAAAATAAAAATAATTTTGCTATTTATTTAAAAAAATATATTATAAAATAAATTATAATATATTTTTTAATTAATTTAAAATGATTTTATCTGATTCAGAAATAAAAAGAAGATTAGAAAATTGAGATTTACTAATTGAGAATAATTTTTGATATGATGTTTCTAAGCAAATTTGACCTGCAAGTGTAGATTTTAGATTAGGTACTACTTTTAAATATTATAGAAAAAGTAATTTAACTCTAATAGATCCAACTAAACCTGATTATTTAGATCATTTAGCAGAAGCAGAATTTGATACAAAAACACCTTTTATATTACATCCCTGAGATTTTGTTTTAGGTGTTACAATGGAAAAAATTAAAATACCAGAAGATTTAGTTGCTAGATGTGAATGAAGAAGTTCAGTTGGTAGATTATGAGTTGTTATTCATTCAACTGCAGGTTTTATTGATCCAGGATTTGAAGGAACTATAACACTTGAAATAACTAATATAAATAATGTACCAATAGCATTATATCCATGAATGAGAATTGGACAATTTGCATTTGAAAGTATGTCATGAAAGGTTGATATTCCATATAATAAAAGAAAGGGAAGTAAATATATGAATCAAGTAAAACCAGAATGAAGCAGAATAGTTGATGATGAATATTAAAAAATTAATAATAATTAGCATAAATCATAAAAATATACTATAATAGAAACATAGTATATTTTTTTATTATAAGTTATGTTTTTTTGAGAGATTTTACATCCAAATATGGTTTGGATTTTGTTATCTATTGGTTGATTGATGTTATTACAACAATCAGTAAAATGTAGAATACCACCACAATTATTATATATGATTTTAGGTATTTTAATTGTTTCTTTCTGATTTGATGTTCCTGAAAAAGAAATGCAAATAATGTCAGGTTTTGCAATTATTTTTATGCTTTTTACATCTGAATTAACTGGTCATAATATTCCACATTTTTTTGAATCAATTTATAAGAATATTAGAGTTGCAATAGTTGCTGCTATTTGACCTTGGGTTTGAGCATTTGTTTTTTCTCAACTATGGTGATGGAATTTTTCGGAATCTATAGTACTTTGAGCTGTTTTTACTGCAACTGCATTACCTTTTACAATTTGAGTACTTAGAGAATTTAAAATACTTAATTCTCCAGCTGCAAAAGTAGCTATTTCTGCCTCAACAGCTGATGATATTCTAGCTACTCTTATTTGAATATTTACATCAATATTATTATGATTATGAGCTTCATGATGATGAGAAAATCATATTATGGAAGCAGTTCATGAAATATGATTAGTTTTATTATTTTTTGCTTTTATATATTTATTACATTATATTTTTTCACAATTTCATATTTTTAAAAAATATCATTGATGAACTTTAACTATAATGATTGTTGGTTGAGTTATAATAGCTATATGAGAAAATGTTTTTAATATTCATTATGCAATTGCAGCTTTATTTGCATGAGTTCTACTTAATCCAGAATTTTTTGATGATAAATTATCAAAATTTACTAAGAGTAGTGAAAAATTATCAAGAGCCACTGAATATGTTATGCCTTTTTTCTTTATATATTTAGGTTTAAAATTAAATATGGTAAGTATTTTTAATAATATAACTATTTTAATTTCCTGAATAGGTTTATTCTTATTTGTAATAGTTTTGCAATTTATTACAGCTTATTTTTCATGAAGATGGAGGTGATTAGATAAAGCAAATGCTTTAACATTAGGTTTTGCAATGAGTCCAAGAGATGTTGTAGCAATAGTTATTTTAGATATGAATTTAGCTTTTATATCTAATGAAAATATTTTTCCTTCAGTTATCTTAGCTATTTTCTTATTAAATATTACAGCAGTTTTATGATTAAAATTTGGTAGTAAAAAAATACTTGGCTGAAAATAAAAATATGTTCATTATGAACATATTTTTATTTATTCTTATTTTCTTTTCTATATTTTTTATCTTGATATCTTGCAATATTGTCTGTATGTCAATTTATTTTAATATAATCAATTACTCTTCAGATATAATTGGAAACATTTGAATACTCTTTTATTCAAGTGAAATAAATTGCTGAATTAGTTTCAGTTCATTCTATTTTTACATTTCACACTCTTAATATTAGTTGTATTAAACCTTTTCTATTAGTTAGAGAAGACTTAATATCCATAATTTTTAATTCTTTTCTATGTTTAGAAAAAAGTCAATTTCTAACATCTTTTATAATCCTTCTTGTTGTAAAAATAAAATTAGTATTTTTATAAATTATATAATAGTAGATAAAAATTAATATTATAAATATAATTACTGAAACTATAAAAGATACTGTTCACATAAAATAAAGAATTCCTGCTGAAAAAACTGCACTAAAAAGTAAAAGTGAAATTAATATATATAATTTTTTAAATATAAAATTAACTATATTTTCTTTTAAATAAAATAAAACCTTTTCATCAGAATATTGTCATTTAAAAGGGGGAAGTGGTGGTCTAGAAATTTTATCCTGAACCAAAATATTTTCAACTTTAGAATTAATTTCTTGCATAACTTTTTATTATTTTTAATTCTTTTATTTTATCCTTTTTTTATAAATTGCAATTTTTTATAAATGAATTATATTATAATTAGTTATTAATAAAAAAAATATGTTAAATAAAGAAGAACAAAAGATTCTTAATTCAATTTATATTGCATCTGAAAATGATCCAAATAAGCCAGAATTTCCTGCTGATAATCCAAAATTTCCTGCAACCCCTACTTATAAAATTAATGTAAAATGATTTGAAAATGTATGGTTTAAAGATGAAAGTTTTAATCCAACTTGAACACACAAAGATAGAATGGCTTGGGAAATTGTAGTTACATATAGAGAATTTTTACTTGCAAAAAAAAGATGACAACTTAAATGAGAACTTCCATTTATGTCTATTATTTCATCAGGTTCAGCAGCTATAGCTATTCAAACACAATTAAAAAAATATCATCTTCCTAATCTTAAAGTTTTAGTAGATTTTAATATAGATAAAAAAATAGAAGAAGCTCTAGTTGAAATTTGATGTGAACTATATAAAACTGATTTAAGTAAAAAAAAGCTTAATTGGAGTGATATTTTAAAATTAACAAATAATATTTGATGATTTGATATAACATCATCTGATGCTTTATCTCCTACAAAAGTTTTCTATGATTGGTTAAGTTATGAGATAATTAATTCATCACCTGATTATTGTTTTATTCCTTTTTGAACATGAAATTTATATGAAAATATTTTAAATATTAATAGAAAAGAAGTAACGACAATTAATCATGATCCTAGATTTAATTGAGATATAAATAAACTTAGAGAATGTAATTTTATGTGAGCAACTGTAAATGACCCAAAATCAAAAGCAGCTTCTAAATTATATTCACCACATCTACCATTTGCACATTTTTGAGATCAATGGATTTGATTATTTAAATATTCTTGATTCTGTTGAGAAAAATCTGATGTATATGTTATTCAGGAGAAATTTCTAGATAAAGCTATTAAATTTGCTGAAGAAAATAAAATTAATTTTGAACCATCTTGATTATCTTGATTAGCACTTTTTTTTCAAATGGCTGATATTATACCAAGAGATAAGAAAATTCTTATTGTAAGTACTTGAAAATGTAGACTTTAAAAAATCTTGTTGTAAATCTTCTACAACAAGATTTTTATTTTATTATTGATAATTGACATATATTTATTAATATTGTTTTAAGTATTTTATAAATAATTTTTTATGCAAAATAAGATAAAATTTCTAGAAAAAAACAATTTGGAAAAAATAGCAGAGTGGAAAAAATGTAGGTGGACTGGAGAGGATTTTCCTATTTTTGAAAAAGATGTAGAAATGCTTGAAAAACTTTCTCCTATGATTAACTGAAAAAAACAAAGTATTCCTCTTCCTACTTTATCACCAAGAGCAAGACAAATTAGAAGACTACTTTTTAGAAATGAGTGGAATTTCTATAAATCTAGATCTAGTAAAACTGGTGAACCAATTATTTCACTTTATGCACCTGAAAATGATGCAAAAGTTTTTGAGCAAAAAGAATGGTGGATGGATGATTGGGATCCTATGGATTTTGGTTTTGATTTTGATGAAAATAAAAGTTTGAAAGAACAATTTTTAAAATTAAGACAAGATGTTCCAAGATTAAATTTAATAACTGTAGATAATGAAAATAGTGATTATACAACTTGAACAGGTTATTGTAAAAATTGTTATTTAATTAATTCTTCTGAAAATTCTGAGAATTGTTACTATTGAAAATTAATGCAGTCTTGTGAAAATTGTGTAGATTGTTCTTATATTTATGATTCACAAAACCTTTATGAATGTTTAAATGTAAAATGAGCATATAAATGTAGTTACCTACATAATTCTAATAATTGTGATAATTGTCATTATAGTGATGATTTAATTGGTTGTAAAAATTGTATGTTTTCTAGTAATTTAAGAAATTCTAGTTATATATTTAAAAATGAACAACTTTCTAAAGAAGAATATTTGGAAAAAATAAAAGAGTTTCAAAATTCTAGAACTAATATTAGAAATGCAATAAAAATTTTTGAAGAAGAAGTTATAAAAAATAAAATTACAAAATATGCTTCAGTAGTTAATTCACAAAATTCTTTTTGAGATGTCTTAATTGATGATAAAAATTGTTATGAATGTTATGATGTAAATAGTTCTGAGGATTGTAGGTATGTAAATGTGTGAGTTGAAACAAAGGATTTGATGGATTGTAATAATATGTATTTAAAGCCAGAAAGAAGCTATGAAGTACTTTGAACAATCTGAACTAATAATGTACATTTTTCTACTTATATTTTCAATTCTAGCAATATTTTATATTCTCAAGATTGTTATGATTGTAAAAATCTTTTTGGTTGTGTTTCATTAAGAAATAAAGAGTATTGTATTTTTAATAAACAATATTTGAAAGAAGATTATGAAAAAAAAGTTGAAAAAATTATAGAAAAAATGAAAAAGACCTGAGAATGGTGAGAATACTTTGATAGAACAAATGCAAGTTTTCCATATAATGATTCTCTAGCTCTAGAATATTTCCCAGTAGAAAAAGTAGTTGAAATAAAAAATAATGAAGTTATTTCTCAAAAAACTATAAATAAAAATTGAAACTGAATAGTTTATATTTTAGAGTCAGAAAAAGAAATTTCAAAAGCAAAATTGGACTTAGGTTGAGAAGTAAAAATTGATATTTTATGGAAAACAAAACAAAAAGAAATTTGAATTCCTGAAAATATTTATTTCCTAAATTCAAGTGATTTAAAAGAAACAATAGAAGAAGAAAATGAAGAAATTTTTAAAAAAGCAATCAAATGTCCAATATCAGAAAGACCTTTTAGAATAACTCCAGCTGAATTTAGATTTTACAAAAGAAATAATATTCCACTTCCAGAATTTCATCCAAATGAAAGATATTACAAAAGATTATGATACAAACCAAAAAGGGAACTACATCTTCAAAATTGTTGCAAATGCAATAAAGAAACATTATCAGTTTATAATGAGAGTAGAGAAATATATTGTGAAAAATGTTATAATAAGGAGATAGGTTAGAAAAAAAAATAGCTATTTTAGCTATTTTTTTGTATAAAAAAACAAATTGTGATAAAATATAATAAATCTATTTTAAATTAAAAAAATTTAATGAAACAAGAAGATTTTATAATAATCTGAGAATGAAACTTATGAACCTATGTTAAATCACAATTAGATGAAAACAATTATAGTTCAGAGATTTTTGCTGCCAAAAAATTTCATTTAGAAGAAAATTATAAAAATCAGATTAATGAAATTTTATTAGTTCAAACTTTGGAAAATTTAATAAATTGAAAAAAAATACTTTTTACTTGAAGGCAAGGAGAATTATTCAATAAAATTTTAGAAAAAATAGAAAATTTAAATAAAAAGTATAAACAAAATTTTTTTGTGTTTTGAGTAAATTGAATAGAAAAATATTGAGATTTACCTCAGTTAACACTTAATGCAAAGATTACACAAAATGAAGTAATACCTTTTGATAAATCATATTTATATCATTCAGAATCAGGAAATATTGATTTAGAATTTGTAGAAAAACTAAACTTAGATATTGAAGTAATTTCAAATAAAAATGAATATTTAGAATATTTTTTTTCTAAAGCATTATTAAATTTAATTTTAAATTCTGCTAGTGTTTTATATTTTCAAAATACATTAAAATCATATTATTCATTATTAAATATGTATAATCTTGCTTTTATTGAAGAAGATAAGCAATTTTTAAATCATATAAAAGAATGATTAGAAATATGAAAAACAGAATTAGAGAAAGAAGATTGAATGAATATTTTTGATATTATAGAAACAATTCTTGAATCAATTAAAGAAAGATTAGAAATAATTTGAGTTGATGAAAAAAATATTTCTAACATATCAAATTCTTTTATGTTTATGATGTGAAAATTTCATTGAAAATGAATTACAGATGAAACAATAGAACTTATAATAAATAATTTAGAAAATAATTTATTAAAATATAGATGAGATATTGTAAAAAAACAATTTATAAAAGAATTTAATATTTATCTTAAAAAAAATAATGTTTGAATTCAAATTGAAGAAAATGAATTTTTTAAATATTTAAATAATACATTATCTAAAATCTGAAATGAATATCCAAGTTCTTTTTATCAACATTGGTGAATAAATCCTAAGAATAATAAAAAAGTTACTTTTAATAGAAATAAAAACAAACCTAATTCCGATATGGAATCTATATTGAAAAATATAGTAGATTCTGATACTCCTTTATTTACCGATATTTTAAATCACATTAAACATACAAAAGATTTAGATTATCATATTATATTAAGTATGTTTAATAATTTTGTTACAGATATAAAAAAACAAAGAGAAAAAGTAGAAGAATTTTATGATGATACTTTAGATGAATATGATGATACTTTTTCAGAACCTGCTGAATACATAAGTGATTTTATAAAATTTTTACCAGAAAAAGCAGAAATTTTAGATTTAGGTTGTTGAAATTGAATTAATTCAAAGTATTTTTTTGATAAATGATTTAATGTAACTGCAACAGATATTTCTTGAAGTTTTATAGAAAAAAATAAACAGAGGTTTCCATGAATTAATTTTCTGAAAAGTGATATGATAAAAGATGATTTTTGAGTAAATTCTTTTAATTGAGTTTTTAGTTCTTTTTCTCTTATACATATTGAAAAAAAAGAAATTATTCAAATTTTAAATAAAATAAAAAAATCATTAAAAGATAATTGAATATTATATTTATCATTACAAGAAAAAAACTTATGAAAAGATACTATTACTAGCTCTCCATTAAATCCAACTGAAGAATTATTTATTGATTCTTTTTCATATTATGAAATAGTTGATTTATTAGAACAAAATTGATTTCTAATTTTAGAAAAATATAAAAGGTGACCTAAAAAACATGAACTAGATTTTAATAAATTATTTATAATTGCAAAAAAAGTAATTAAATAGCTAAAGATTAGCTATTTTTGGTTCTTTTTATTCTATTAGGAAAAAAAAATGTAATAAAGCTGATAATAAAAAGAAAAACAAGTTATTTTCATATTAGTAACTTGTTTTTTTGTGCATAAAAAAAGAGAAAATGTTAAAATTAG
>Ga0256843_1000565_pt1 | contig 31425 bp, 22 predicted proteins | sample AlvinellametaG_FD_191572 | JGI IMG/M metagenome (GOLD analysis project Ga0256843, IMG submission 191572) | Pompeii worm associated microbial communities from hydrothermal vent at the East Pacific Rise, Pacific Ocean - Alvinella | ecosystem: Host-associated > Annelida > Integument > Unclassified ...
ATGTTGTCCCCCCTCCGATTATAGGAAAAGCAAATAGTGCTTTTGTAGTAAGAAGTATTATTAGTAGTGAATATCGAATGAAATTCATAAGAACCCCCTTGTTTTTTTTCTGCACACATGTGCAGGGCTCATGTAGCAAAGTACAATCACACTTTCCTAATTATACTCTCAAAGAAGCTTAAAGTGTACTGAATATATGCTTGTTTAATCATCATTATAGAACTTTTCGATAAAATATGATTGATTTTAGTTCAAGAGGAAAGATTTTAATGAAATTTTTAATGATTTTTGCCCCTGTTGTATTAACAGTTTTATTTAGTGGATGTACTAAAGAACTTGATGAGTACAACAAACCAGCGATCTATTGGTATGAAAAACTTGTAGAACATGTAGCAGATGGCGATCTGGATAAAGCTGATGATTACTATGCGTCATTACAAGGGGAACATATATCTTCACCTCTTTTACCACAAGCAACAATGATTTTGGCAGTTGCCCATATGTACCATCATGAGTATCTTTTGAGTGAACATTTTTTAAATGAGTATGTACAACGGTATGCAAACGATAATGAAAGAGAATTTGCTTCATTTTTGCGTATTAAGGCAAAATATCTCTCTTTACCAAATCCAAGAAGAGATCAGGTACTTATTGATGAGACAATGAGAGCTGCACAAACATTTAAACGACAATATCCACGTTCACAATACTACTTCTTAGTAGACTCTATTTTAACAAACTTGTATCTATGTAAAGCTGTACTTAATGAAACGATAGCATCTTTATATGATCGTATTGATAAACCACGTTCTGCTCAGTATTATAGAGATCTTCAACCTGAAGAGTGGATCGATTGGGATCATGTAAAGCGTTCAAACTTACCATGGTACAGAGAATGGTTTGAAGGTGATGGAACAGCATCATGGTATGGATTTTTAATTCCTGATACACGTAGTGTTGTATCAAGAAATTCGGTAGTAGATGAAAATGAAACAATGATGAAAAAGGATGAAACAGAATGAAATTGAGTAATTATGGAGAGTTTCCAGCAGATATTCCGGTGATTGCAGAGGATGAATTATTCTTATATCCGTTTATGATATCACCACTGTTTTTAAATGATGAAGAAAATATCAAAGCCGCAACAGAGGCTATTAATGAAAACTCTTTAGTTGTTGTGTGTACAACTAAACCAGAACATGAAACAAAACGGGAGTATGATGATCTGTATGATACAGGTGTAGTAGGTTCTATTATGCGAAAAGTTTCATTACCAGATGGTCGTGTTAAGGTTCTTTTTCAAGGATTGGCTCGTGCAAAAATGTTACGTAAGGTAGGTGAGGAACCACTACGTGCTCATGTTGATATTGTTGAAGCAACAATTGTTGATCCTTTAAAAGCTGATGCACTTTTAGAAGTTGTACGTGAAAAAGTTCGTGCACTTGCATCTGTAAGTAATTATTTTCCACCTGACCTTTTACGAACTATTGAAGAAAATCACGATCATAATCGTATTATTGATTTGATCTGTTCAAGTGTAAAATTAAAAAAAGAGCAAGCATATAAACTTTTTTCTCAAGAAGATACAGAACAGCGTTTTTTAGATCTCATTGATTATCTTATTGAAGAGATTGAAGCAAATAAACTTCAAAAAGAGATCCGTTCAAAAGTAAATAGTCATATTGAACAGGTTAATAAAGAGTATTATCTTAAAGAGCAACTCAAGCAAATACAAAAAGAGCTTGGTGTTGATACTTCAAGAGAAGAAGAGATTGCTGAATATAGAAAAAAACTTGAAGCAAAAAAAGATAAAATGGGTGAGGATGCTTACAAGGAGATCAAAAAGCAGATCGAGCGTTATGCTCGTATGCATCCAGATTCTTCAGATGCTTCAATGACACAAACATATTTAGATTGGGTTTTAGAGATTCCATTTGGTGAAATGGCGAAGAAAACATTAAAAATTGAAGATGTAGAGGCACAACTCTCAAAAGATCACTTCTCTTTACAAAAGCCAAAAGAGCGAATTGTTGAGTATTTTGCAGTACGTGAGTTAATGGAATTGCGTGGTGTAGCGAATAAACAAAAAGGTGGGGCTATTATCTGTTTTAATGGACCTCCTGGTGTTGGAAAAACATCATTAGCTAACTCAATAGCTACAGCATTAAAACGTCCACTTGTACGTATAGCACTTGGTGGTCTTGAAGATGTAAATGAGTTGCGTGGACATCGACGTACTTATGTTGGTGCAATGCCGGGTCGTTTGACACAAGGTCTTATAGATGCTAAAAAAATGAATCCCGTTATTGTTCTTGATGAGATCGATAAAATATCACGATCACAACGGGGTGATCCAACTGCAGCACTTTTAGAGATTCTTGATCCTGAACAAAACAGAGAGTTTAGAGATTATTATTTGAATTTTGATCTTGATCTTTCTAATGTTATTTTTATTGCTACTGCAAATGATGTGGGACGTATTCCAGCACCATTACGTGATAGAATGGAATTTATTACGTTAAGTTCATATACACCTCAAGAGAAGTTTGAGATTGCAAAACGTTATCTTATTCCTCAAGAGCTTAAAAAGCATGGAGTAAAAAAATCAGAATTTAGCATATCAAAAGCAGCGTTAAAAGAGCTAATTCATAGTTATACTCGTGAGGCTGGTGTACGACAGTTGCGACGACGCATAGCACAAATGGCACGCAAGATTGCACTTGATATTTTGCAAAACAAAGCACAGAAAATTCATGTTAGTAAAAAGAATATGAAACGCTTTTTTGATAAACCTGTCTTTGAGATAGAGGAGAGCTCATCTAAGCCAGTTATTGGTGTAGTAAATGGACTTGCGTGGACAGCTGTTGGTGGGGATGTATTAACAATAGAATCGATCCGGATTAAAGGGAAAGGGACATTACAACTCACAGGTAGTCTTGGTGATGTTATGAAAGAATCAGCTCGTATAGCATTAAGTGTAGTAAAAACGTTAATAGATACACGAGTATTAAAGATTGATGAAAAACAGATCCCTAAAACTCTTAAAGAGCAAGAAGAGAATATACAAGTTGATCCAAGTGAAGTGTATAAGCGTTATGACCTACATCTTCATGTTCCAGATGGTGCAACACCAAAAGATGGACCGAGTGCAGGGATCGCTATGGTTAGTGTATTAGCATCTATTCTTAGCTCTAAAAAACTACGTGGTGATATTGCTATGACAGGAGAAGTTTCGTTGCGTGGTGATGTTTTACCAATTGGAGGCTTAAAAGAGAAGCTTATTGCTGCACATAAAGCAAAAATGTCAAAAGTACTTATTCCTGAGAAAAATTATCAACGTGATTTAGAGGATATCCCAAAAGAGGTGCAAGATAGTGTAAAAATTATCCCTGTATCAAGGATAGAAGAGGTGCTCAAAGAGGTTTTTATATAACCTCTTTGGATCCTATTTTTATTAAACGATAACAGTATTCATTTTTTGGATAAGATCGTTATTTCTAATAGGCTTCATTAAAAAGCCATTAGCTCCACATTCGAGTGCTTCTGCTTTTTTTGTTTCATCTGTAGTTAAAACAATAATTGGCAGTTGACGAAGATTGTCATCGGCACGTACCACTTTTAGCATCTCAATACCACCCATAATAGGCATAATAATATCAAGAAGAATCAAATCTATATCATCACGGCTTTTAAGTGCCCCTATAGCATCAGAGCCATTTTTTGCTTCGATAACCTCTTTTACATGGCCACTTTTTAAAAGCATAGATTTTAAAAGTTTTAAGTTGATCATATCATCGTCAACTGCAAGTACTACTAAATCTGTTCGTGTCATTGTATTCCCTTACTTATTTTATATATTTTTCTAGTATCTGTTTTAGTAGCGATTTATTTAAAAGATTTTTAATTTGCTCGTCTACATATTGGCTATCTTCTTGATGCTCTTTTTCATCACTGTCATTAATAAGAACTAATGATGTGCTAAGTTGTTTTTCTTGCATATGTTGGCGAATCTCTTTAGCAAAAGATTCCAAGTGTAAACCAGCAAGTGCTTTGTCAAAAATAATCACTTTATAATCATGCTTTTGTGTATGTTCATGAAGTTCATCAAGTGATTGTACAAGTTCGTATTTATATCCAAACTGATTGAGTAATTTTGCAAAAAGTTTTCTTTCAAAACTACTTTTTTTAGCAACTAAAATATCATAATCATACTGCGTCTTATCACCATTTTTTTCTGGGGTTTGTACCTCTTCTTGGTGCTGTGTCTCATTATCATTTAGAGGAACAACATCATCATGAACATCAAAATTGTCTAAATCATCAATAAGCGTATCTTCTATAATACTTGCTTGTTCATCCTTTTGAGCTTGTGTTTGAGGTGCTGTTTTTTTCTCCTTTTGAGGCATATCCTCAATATGATCTGCAAGGAAATGATTAAGCATAGCAATAATCTCATTACGCACTAAAGGTTTTGTTGTATATTCATCAAGACCTGCACTTAAGAAACGTTCTCTATCCCCTTTAAGGGCATTTGCTGTCAGTGCTAAGATTGGAACGTGTGGTTGATTGTATACCTCTTCATACTCTAAGATCTCTTTTGTCGCTTCCATACCATCTAAGAATGGCATCTGAATATCCATAAAGATAAGATCAAAGTTTCCATCTTTTCTTTTTTGGAATGCTTCAAGACCATTTGATGCAATAGAAACACGCAATCCTAAATCTTCAAGTGTGCGTTTGATGAGTTTTTGATTAATGATGTTGTCTTCAGCAACAAGCACATTTGCATTAAAACGTGTTGATTCAGCATCAAAAACTTTACGAGGAGTTTCTACCGGACGATCTGCTTTTTTATTGACAAAACTTTCACTTGTATAGTTCTCAAGTGCTTGTTTTAGTTTTGTGCTGTTTAAAGGCTCATAAATAGATTTAAAGATATCTAAATCCATACTCTCTATACGTTTCATAAAATATGATTTTGTTAAGAGAATAAGTTGAGGATTTGCTTCAGTGTAGAAAGATAAATCTTCTTCTTTTAGATATTCATAATCCACAAATGTTAAGTCATACTCAGCACTGCTTTGGTATTTGTCAAATTCCACTTTATCACTAAAGAGAGTATATTCAACACCATAATAATCAAGATATTCACGAAGATAAATATCTTGTTTTTTTGTTTTGATTGTTGATTCAAGAATCAATGCATGAATATTGCTAAATTTTCCTTTGGAGAGTGGTTTAACACTTTCAACTTCTTCAAAATCGATTGTAAAGAAGAATGTAGTCCCCTCACCAGGTTCTGAATGAAGATCAAGCTGTCCACCCATAAGTTCGATAAAACGAGCAGAAATAGTAAGACCTAGACCAGTACCACCATATTTACGTGTGATCGATGTATCTGCTTGTGAAAATGCTTCAAAGATTTTTGCTTTTTGTTCACTAGTTACACCAATACCACTATCTTTTACCTCAAAACGAACCCGTGTGATCCCTTCATGTGGAGACTCAAGTTTTCTAATATCAACATCGATTGCTCCACCACTGCTTGTAAATTTAACAGCATTTGAAAGAAGATTAATAATAACTTCTTTAATTTTTGTTGGGTCACCTTTAAGTGGTTTTTCTAGCTCTGGGTCAATAAAACATCCAAGGTCGATATGTTTTTCACTTGCACGAACTGCATAGATTTCAGTTGCACTTTCAAACTCATCTATAGGATTAAAGACAATATCTTCGATCTCAAGTTTATTTGATTCGATTTTTGACAAGTCAAGGATATTGTTGATAATTTCAAGAAGATTTTCAGATGATTTTTCAATAATCTCAACAAATTCTGCTTGCTCTTCTTGGAGTCCTGTATCTTTTAAAAGTTCAGTAAATCCAACAATACCATTAAGTGGTGTACGGATCTCGTGTGACATATTTGCCAGGAACATAGATTTTGCTTCACTTGCTTCTTGTGCTGCTTCTTTATCTTTACGTGTTTGCTCAATGATACTTTCAAGAAGTTCATATGCTTGAGCAGTTCCTTTAGTAGAGTGAAGGTTGATCTCTGTCATTAAACCATCATCAGAGGTATCGGCTGCAACTTTTTTGAGAATCTCTTCAAGGTTTTTGATATTTTTTGCAATTTCATTTGAAAGCAGATAACCCAAAATAGCAAGTAAGATAGAGACTATCCAAATAGTTAATGCTATTGTCAAAAATTGCATAGCATTTGTTTTAACACTTAGTGCTCGTGTATCCATTGCTCCTAAAATAAGTTGTTCTGCTTTTGTAAGAAGATTGGATTTTTCAGTAAGCATTGAAAACCACAAAGTAGGATCAGTATCGTATGTACCAGTTGTCGCAGATGCTAAAATAGAAGCACGCTCAGCATTGATATCTTCAAATAATTCTTGTGTATCTTCATTTTTAAAACGTCTATCGAGTGCATGAACGAGCGTTTTATCTTGGAGTGTGTCATATTCATAAGCATCAGCTTTTGCAATTAGTGAAATCCATTTATTAATTTGTAATTCTTGAAGCTTTTGAGATTTTGTAATTGCGTATGCGATAAAGTCACGTTCTTGAGACGTAAAATCGTTGGCTCTAACAAAAGAGATATAACGAGATGAATAACTGTTAATCTGAGGATCACGTTGATTTGCAGTGATATGCTCAAGCTCTCCAACAATTATTTTTTGTGCATGTGCATACGCAAGATTAAAAACTTGATCGAATGTAGCACGATTTGCATCAATCTGTTTTCTGATTGCTTGGATAGATTGATACGCTTTTTTAAGGTTTGCAGTTGTTTTACACGTTGTGCATTCTTGTGTACTTTGTGTATGGTTATTGAGTGCACTATTTACTGTTATAGCTCGAAAATATATTTGAAATTTCGTATCTACAATTTTACGTTGTTTCATTAATGACTTTAATGTAGCTGTAGAACTATTCCCCATGTACATTATAGTCAAACCTCTCTCTTTAGAAAGGTTTACAGAAAGCTCATTGAGGATTCTGTTGGTTTGCAATCTATCTTGAAGTAGTTGTGCAGATTCATAATTTTTATATGAATCATATACAAAGTAACTTGTGATAGCAAAAAGTACCAAAATTGGCAACAGCGAGATAAGTCTCAGTCTATTTTTTAGTCCAAACTGCATCTTAATCCTTTTGTTGGAGTATTTGAATAATGATATTTTTCATATCATCAAGTTGAGGCACTACACTTTCAAGGTCATGATTGTTTGTTAGGTTTTCAATAGTTTGTTGAAAATGTGTGATCCTAATATTTTCTGTCATTCCTCTAAATTTTTTCAGTTCATTGTCATACTGTGTAGTATCACCTTTTTTTAGAGCTTCTTTCATATTTTTAAAGATACTTTCTGCTTCATCCTCATAATCTTGTAAAAGCTCTTTATAGCTTTCAAGATCTATACCGATCTCTTGCGCTGCTTGTGCTTTTGAAAAATTGATAGTTGTAGTAGAGCGTTTTTTGTGTTCTTTTGGAGATGCTTGTTGTATTTGTGGTTCATCATCAACGAGTTGTATATCTTCTGAAACATCAAGAGGTTCTTCTACTTTTTCTTCTACTTCGTTTTCAATATCTAGTGGTAGATCGAGGTCAAGATCAATATCTAAAGGTGCATCATCATCCTGAACTACTTTCTCTTGTGTTGTTTCTGTAGTGCTTTGCTCCTGTATTGGTGTATCAATTTCATCAGCAAGCATGATTTCAGGTTCATCTACAAATGACTCTTCTTGTTCTGGTTCTGTTTTTGGTGCTGTAACCTGTGGTGTTTGATGCTGTGATACAGGTGGCTCTTCACCTGCAAGTTTTGCGACTATTCTGTATAAGCGATCAAGATTTGGGGCAATAACACTAGGGTCTTCTGTTGTATTGATGATAGTTAATACTTCAAATGCGTTTTCTATACGAAGATTTGCTGCAACACCTTTGAGTTTATGAGAAAGAATTTTAACATTTTCAATATCACCACTATCGAGTGAGTTGTACAGATCATCTTTAAACTCTTTAGCTTGTAAAATAAAGTCTTGGATGAACTCTTCAATGAGATCAAGTGGTAAACCAAGCTCATCAGAAGCAACTTTTGGATCATATACATAGTGTTCATCCTCATCATCTTGTTTTGGTTGAGGCACTGCACTCGTTTCTTGCTGAGTAGGAAGATCAGGTACCTGAGTAAATGATTGAGTAGGGGTAATATACTCATCATCTAAATTGATGTCAAGTTTTGTATCCATCTCATCTGTAGATAATACAGCTGTTTGGTCATGGAAAGATGGAGCTGCTGTTTGTATGTCATTAAAATCATCAAATTCATGTTCAACAAATGATGGTTGTAAAGGCTGTTCTTGTACTACGCTTTGCACTGTTTGTGATGGTGCTTGAGAAGGTATGATAGTTGTTTGTGTTGGTTCTGAATACTCAACTGTTCTATTTGACAGGTCAGCTGCTATAAGTTCATTTTCTTCGTCACTTAAAAGATGCAGATTTGTAAGATGTACAAGATATGCTTCTGAACCAGGATTGTCTACTAAAAATGCTGTTGTTACAGAAAGATTACATTTGAAGTTTTTAGAATTGACATTAATTATTGCTTTTGGTTTTTCGTTAGATTCAGCACATGTAATGAAGTCGATCCAATGGACATGCTTAAAGTTATGAATATACCCTGGTGTCTTGACAAATAGATCTGCAAAATCTGCAACTTCTGCACGCAGTGATGCAAGATCAGCAAATCCTAATGTATTTAAGTCCTTTTTGTCTATTCCTAAGAACTCTTTTTCATAATTATATATTAACATACGTCTAACCCCTTAGTTTTGTGCTTCTAACATCTTCTGATAGAGCTCTTCATTTTCTTGAATATCTTTGCGTGAAGCTGGTTTACTTACTGCAATATATCCTGTAATAGTAGTATTGTCTTCATCTTTAATAGGTAATATCTCAATATCTGTCCAATAGTATCGACCATCTTTACGTAAATTCTTAATAACACCATTCCATGCTCTTCCTGAAGAGATAGATGACCACATTTTATCAAAAACAGATTTTGGCATATCTGGATGACGCACTATGTCATGATTATGACCTAAAAGCTCATCAGATTGATATCCAGAAGCTTTAATAAAAGCACGGTTTACATAAGTTAGTATTCCATTTAAATCTGTTTGACTAATTATCACATTTTCATCAAGTTCATACTCTTCATTTCGAGGGCTTACACTATCCATATCTCAAACCTTATTACTATTAATAGCTAAAAATACTACAAATATATCATAATCAACTGAAAAAAAAACTTATTTGTAAAAATTTTTGATGATTTTTGCATCTTTTTTGTTTAAAATTGTAGAAATTTCATCAAAAGTTCCTTTTTTAATTGCTTCAAATGTTCCATAATAATCTAATAATTTTTTGATTTTTGCATGAGAAACTCCTTGAAGTTGTAAAAGATTACTCTCTTGGTCAAGTTTAAGCTTTGTTTTTTTATGAAAACTTATAGCAGATCTGTGTGCTTCATCACGTAATCTTTGGATAAAATGGAGTCTTGGATCGTTTGATGGCAGTTTAATAGGGTGTTCTTTTGTATAGAGGATGTCATTAGCTTTTCCTTTTGCTCTATGTGCTTTGGTGTCAATTTTCTCTTTGGCAATAGCTATGACATCAAGATGGGTTCCATAAGATTTTAAAAGATCATACGCTAATTCTAAAAGGGTAGCACCCCCATCAAGTACCCATAAATCAGGTGGTGGCATTGTAGAAAATTTTTCTATTCTTCGTGAAAGAGTTTCTTTCATCTGGTGGTATTCATCGTGTGCATGAAGATGGTAGTTTCTATAGCTACTTTTGTCAAACTTTCCATTATCGTACACAATCATTGATCCTACTGGTGCAACACCTCCCATATGTGAATTATCAAAAACTTCTATCCGTCTTGGAACAGCTTCTAAATGACACAGTTGTTGGATATCTTGTATGATAGTATTGAATTGTGAACTTTTCTCTTTTTGAAGTAGTGTTGTTCCATTTAAAAGGGCAAGTTCAATAAGTTGTTTTTTCTTCCCTTTTTGTGGAATGTGAATAGAAGCTTTTTTTTCAAATAGATGGCTTAAGTATGATTCAATAAGTTTATGATCTTCAAAAGTGTGTGCTACTAAAATAGGTGCGATAATCGGTGGTTTGGCATTATTGTAAAAATTAATAATTGCCTGCGAATAAACTTCATTAAGATCTATGGTTCCATCAAATGTTATGATATCATGTGCTGATGAGATGATTTTACCATGACGCATAAAGAGTTTTACAATAACACACAAGTTTTTGTGTGTTGTTACTGCAAAAATATCGTAATGTTCATGAGTAGCAAAATCTATATCACTTTTAATCTCTGAACGCCCTATTTTATCGATGCGATCACGTATTTGTGCTGCTTCTTCAAAACGGAGATTTTCAGCATATAATTCCATTTTTTCTTGAAGTTTTTGTATAAGTAATGATTTGTTTTGTATAAGTTTTTTTGCATATGCAACCTCTTTTTGGTACTGCTGATCTGTTATAGGAAGTTCACATGGTCCTAAACATTTATTGAGTTGGAAATATAAACAAAGTTTTTTTGCTTTTAATGAACCTTTTTTTTGCACCAATTTGGTAAGTTCATATACTGAGTCTAAAATATCGCGTGCACCAACTGAATAGGGACCAAAATATGTGATATCTTTTGTATCAAATAGTTTGCGTGTTATATCAAAACGCCCATATTGTTGCGTGTTGTCAAAATAGATATATGGATATGTTTTGTCATCTCGTAAAAGGATGTTGTATTTTGGATTGAGTTGCTTAATAAGTGAGTTTTCCAAAATTAAGGCGTCGTGTTCAGTTTGAACAACAATGTACTGTAGATGGGATGTTTGCTCAAGCATAGAAACAATACGTGGTGAGAGTTTTGGGTTTGGATGTAAATGGGGTGTAAAAAGCCAGTAACTTTTCACGCGATTAGCAAGATTTTTAGCTTTACCTATGTATAGTAAACGTCCATTCTTGTCGAAATATTGGTAGATACCAGGTTGTTTTGGTAAGTTTTTGATAGTTTCTTTAAGTGTCATTTTGTGCTTTTATAATTGTTTGAATTGTTTGAGCGATATTGCGAAGTTGTGGATTTTTAATCACCTGTATTTCAAAAGAACCTGAAGAACGCTCTTTATAGCGTTGTGGTGGTTTTGGTTCAACTAATGAAACAGTTGCATTTGGTGTATGAGATACAAAAGCTTTAATATCTTTGATCTGCATATGTGCACACTCTTGGGGTTTTACCATATTTAAAGCACTTTTAATAGATTGTATATTATTATCAAACTCTTGTTTGGCACCAGGATGGTTTAAAACAAAAAAGAGTGTATTGTTTTTAATATAAGCAAACTTGACCATTTTTTGTAAAGGTTTGTTCAAAGCTGATTGTATTTTTTTAATACATGCAAAGCTTGAGAGTTTAGATAATTGAGGTTGGTTTTGAAGAAGTTTCAAAATATCACTGGCTTTTTTCATACGCTTATTATAGCAACCTTTTTATTAAGTTTTAGCAGTTGTGGCTATAAAGCACCTCCGTATTATGAAGATAATAACAAAACTGAGGATGCACATGTGAAATTTATTAAAAAAGATGAAAGTTGTCAATAGATGAAAAAATATGATGTAATTATAATTGGGGCTGGTGTTGCTGGGCTGTATGCTGCGATGAAGTTGCCAGAAGATCAAAAAGTTCTTGTTATCAATAAAAGAGAACCGTTTAAGTGCAATACGTTTTATGCACAAGGTGGTGTTGCACTGGCTCGTGATGAAGCAGATATCCCTGCACATATACAAGATACTCTTGATGCTGGTGATGGATTGTGTGATAAAGAGGCTGTTACTTTATTGAGTGAGAGTTCACGAGCGATTATCGATGATATTATCGAAAATGGATTTGAATTTGATACAAACAGTGATGGTGAGCTTCTTTATACAAAAGAGGCTGCACATTCGTGTGAGAGAATCTTACACGCAGGTGGTGATGCTACAGGGCGTTATTTACACCACTTTTTATTGCAAAAAAATCAACACGCAATGTTGAGTGACGCACGTGTGGTGGATCTTTTGATAGAAGATGGTGTATGTTATGGTGTGACTGTTTTACAACATAGAAAGCGTTATAATCTTTATGCAAATAACGTTATAATCGCTAGTGGTGGTGTTGGTTCACTTTATGAATACCATACAAATGCACCATGTATAAGTGCAGATATCCAAGGGTTGTGTTTGATGAAAGGGATTGAACTTGATCGTATGGAGATGATGCAGTTTCATCCTACTGTTTTTGTCCAATCAGGTGGTGCTCAAAAGATGCTTTTAACAGAAGCGTTACGTGGTGAAGGTGCAACGATAGAGGATGATAATGGTAAAAGATTTTTATTTGATTTTGATGAACGTGGAGAGTTGGCATCACGAGATATTGTAAGTAAATCTATCTATAAATACAAGAAAAAAACAGGTCTTGGGGTGTATCTCTCTTTTAAAAATTTTGATACAAAATATTTTGAAAAACGTTTTCCAAATATTTGTAAAAATCTTCGTGCCTATGGATACAATGTTCCAGATGAACGAGTGCCAATATCTCCTGCATTTCATTATGCAATAGGGGGTATACGAACTGATCTTGATGCAAAAATTCCTAATGTGGCAAATCTGTATGCCATTGGTGAAGTTGCTTCAACTAGGGTGCATGGTGCAAATAGACTTGCATCCAACTCATTGTTAGAAGGATTGGTTTTTGCTCATCGTGCGATAGAAGATATTAAGAAAAAATCTAAACATACATATCCTCAAAAAGAGTTTTGTTTAGCTGATGAGGTGATGAGTTTAAAAGAGGATAAGATTAAAAAGAACCAATTACGTCGTGTAATGTGGGAAAATGTCTCAATCATCCGTACGAAAAAAGGATTAAATGATGCATTGAGTACAATTAATGCTCTTTTAAATGAAAATATTGGTAAACTTTTACAATTTCGTTTACTAACAGCAAGAGCGATAGTGTTATCGGCATTAAATAGAAGTGAATCTATAGGGGTTCACACAATAGATGAGGAGTAAAAATGGAACATAGTGCAGTAGCTCAAACAGCAGCAGAAGTGGCACAACACGCAGCCACAGATGTAAACTTGGCAACAACATGGGTTGGATGGTTAAGTTTACTAGTTTTTATTGTAGCGTATTATTTTATTGCTACAGAGGAAAAATGGGAAGTAAATAAAGCAAAACCTGCATTATTTGCAGGAACATTTATGTTTATGTTAGTTGGGATTTATTTTGCTATTAATGGAATGGATCCAGCACCATTACATAATGAATTGGAACATTTGATTTTAGAAATTGCAGAGATATTCTTCTTCTTACTTGTTGCGATGACATATATTGAAACACTCATAGAACGTGGTGTTTTTGATCTTATGAAGTATAAGCTTGTATCAAAAGGGTATAGCTATAAAAAATTGTTTTGGTTAACTGGTTTATTGGCATTTTTTATCTCTCCAGTTGCAGATAACCTTACAACAGCTCTTATCCTTTCAACTGTACTGTACACAATTGATAAGAAAAATATAGCATTTTTGGTTCCAGGTGCGATCAATATCGTAGTTGCAGCAAATGCTGGTGGTGCATGGTCACCATTTGGTGATATTACAACATTAATGGCATGGACAGCAGGAAAAGGTGAGTTTGTTGATTTCTTATTTTTATTTCCAGCATCATTCATTGGTTGGTTTGTAACAGCATTTTTACTCTCTATGTCTGTGCCATCAGGTGAACCTGCTTTTGATGCTGCAACTGAAAAACAACCAGAACTTCTTGATGGTGGTATGGGTGTAACATACCTTGGTATAGCTACTATTGTTGTAGCAGTTTTGGGACATCAGTTTTTCCATTTCCCAGCTATGTGGGGTATGATGTTTGGTATGGCTGTGTTGAAACTTTATTCAGTGCATCTTGAAAAATCGGGACAACATGCGTTTAATATCTATGTAAATATGCAAAAAGTTGAAAATGATACGCTTCTTTTCTTCTTTGGTATCCTTTCAGCTGTTGGTGCATTACATTTCTTAGGTTTCTTAGAATATATTCATGATCTTTATGGAATGATTGGTTCAACTGCTGCAAATGTTGGTGTTGGTTTCTTATCTGCAATAGTAGATAATGTACCTGTTATGAGTGCTATTTTAAAATCATCACCAGAGATGGATGTAGCGCAGTGGATGCTTGTGACTATGACAGCTGGTGTTGGTGGAAGTTTAATCTCTTTTGGTTCTGCTGCTGGTGTTGGTGTAATGGGTCGTTTAAAAGGGATTTATACTTTTGGTAGCCATATGAAACATGCATGGACTATTTTGGTAGGGTATCTTTTATCAGTTACTATTTGGTATGTGCAATTTGAAATTATGGGACTTTACTAAGTAGCGTTTAAGCATTTTTTTTGCAGGGATCTTCCCCTGCATGTCATCAATTTTATCCCTTTCAAATTAAAAATTAATCTACTTTTTGGTATCCTTTCATAACTTAACAAAATATAAAGGCACCTATATGACAAATGTTAGCATCATTGTTTTAGATTTCGGTTCGCAATACACGCAACTTATCGCTCGTCGTCTTCGTGAAGATAAGATCTATTGTGAGATTCTTCCATACCATACAAAAGTGGAAGATATTAAAGCAAAAAATCCAAAAGGTATTATCCTCTCAGGTGGTCCATCTTCAGTGTATAACAAAGATGCCTATGAAGTAGATCAGGGTGTATACTCTATGGGGATCCCTGTTTTGGGTATTTGTTACGGTATGCAGCGTATTGCTGTTGATTTTGGTGGAAGTGTTATCCGTTCAGATCATCATGAATATGGAAAAGCAGAACTTCAGATTGAAGGGTATCCAGATAATGTTTCGCCACTTTTTGCAGAGTGTGATAACAATGGGATTGTTTGGATGAGTCACTCTGATAGAGTTGAAACGCTACCAGAAGGGTTTAAAGTGATTGCAACAAGTGACAACTCTCCATATGCTGCAATTGCAAATGATGAAAAACGTGTGTATGCTATGCAATTCCATCCAGAGGTGCAACACTCTCAAGAAGGGTATTTAATGCTTCGTAACTTTGCAAAAAATATTTGTGGTGTTACTGAAAAATGGAAAATGGAACACTTCTTAAAAGAACAGATCGCAAAAATCCGTGAACAAGTTGGTGATGGAAAAGTGCTTTGTGGATTAAGTGGTGGTGTTGACAGTAGTGTTGTTGCTGCAATGTTGTATGAAGCTATTGGGGATCAACTTGTTCCTGTATTTGTTGATAATGGTCTTTTACGTAAAGGGGAGCGTGAACAAGTTGAACAGGTATTTAAAGTGAATTTGAAAGTTCCATTAGTTGTTGCAGATGCAAAAGAGCTATTTTTATCTCGTTTGGCTGGTGTTGATAATCCAGAAGAGAAACGTAAAATTATTGGTCATACTTTTATTGAAGTGTTTGAGCAAGAAGCAAAAAAACATGAAGGGATCAAATTTTTAGCACAAGGGACACTCTACCCTGATGTGATTGAGTCTATTTCTGTAAATGGTCCAAGTGAAGTTATCAAATCGCATCACAATGTTGGTGGACTTCCTGATTGGATGGATTTTGAGCTTATTGAACCATTACGTGAACTTTTTAAAGATGAGGTGCGTAAAATTGGTTTAGAGCTTGGACTTCCTGAGTCAATGATTAACCGTCATCCATTCCCTGGTCCGGGTCTTGCAATTAGAATTATGGGTGATGTAAATCAAGCTGATCTTGATCTTTTACGAGAGGCAGATGTTATTTTACTTGATGAACTTAAAGCAAGTGGCTACTACACTAAAACATGGCAGGCATTTGCAGTACTGCTTAATGTAAAATCTGTGGGTGTGATGGGTGATAATCGAACGTATGATAATACAGTATGTGTACGTGTTGTAGAAGCTGTTGATGGTATGACTGCAACATTTGCACATCTTCCACATGATCTTTTGGAGAGAATCTCAAGAAGAATTATCAATGAAGTTGATGGCATCAACCGTGTAGTGTATGATATATCATCAAAACCACCAGCAACTATCGAATGGGAATAAAAATCAAAAAATTTCAATGCATTTTGAAATGATTTAGGCATCGGCATAGTTTACTATGCCTTAACCTAAAAACATTCCAAATTACATCAAACTTTTTATGATTTATAGTTTTGTAATTTAGGAGATTATTTTGAAAACAACAAAACCAATTTACCTTTTTTCTATATCTTCCCATCCTGATGCTATCCATGTAAACTCTTTGGAGATTATTTTTTTTAAACCAGATATAGATTTTTCTCAATATGATGCATTTATTATAACCTCAAAACAAGCATCAAAAGCACTCCAACAATATAACACGCAAGAGTATCTTCATATACCAGCACTTTGTATATCCAAACAGAGCGCAAAAAGTTATGAAGCATTAGGTGGTGATATTCTTGCTGTTGGACAAGGGTATGGCGATAGATTGATACCATTGATTCAAAGCTATCCAAAATCGTATCGCTGGCTTTATCTTCGTGCAGAAGTTGTAGCTTCAGATTTTACGCAAAAACTCCGTGGTTCTGGTTATAATATAGATGAAAAAATAGTCTATATGAGCAAGTGTTCACAAAAAATTCTTGATGTGCAAATAGTAGATGATAGTATCTTAATATTTACATCGCCATCAAGTGTTGCGTGTTATTTAAAAACACATACAATATCACAAAATCATACAGTAATAGTGATAGGGGAAACAACGGCAAAAGCGTTGCCTCCTGAGATAAAATACACAGTAGCAAAAACACCCACAATACAAGGATGTTTTGAAACAATAACTTCCTAGTTTCTCACTAGTTTGTGATAAAATCTTTATAAGAGTAAAAAAGGGTTGAAAATGAAATTTTTGTTGATTATATCTGTCTTTTTGTTAAGTAGTATGTATGCTTCAAGTTTAAAAACGATACGTATTGGATCGTATGTATATAAGTCAGATGCAAAAGATGCATATGAAAAGCTACAAAGAGAGTTACAAAACTCTCCAAAATTGCGTGCTTTGCAAGAACAAGAGGGTTTTTATTTTAAATACCGTGCTTCGGGTAAATATTTTATAACATTAGCTGAGCCTTTTAAAAGTAAAAAAATAACCTCAGAGGTATTAAGAATAATAAAAAGAAAATATCCTGATGCGTATGTGACAAAAATTTCTCAAGATTATCTTGAAGCATTACAAAAAGGTCAACTCCCTTCATCTGAGCAAGCACCATCAACAAATGCACAGATTGAAGATCTACAAAAGAGATCAAAAGATCATACTCAGTCTGTTACAGATGAGACTACAACTGATGAGACAATTCAACCATCACTACCACAAGAGAGTATAGAAGAGGATACGCAAGAAGTAGCACCAGTATCACAAAGTGATGATATGTCATTACCAACGATACAAGAGTCTCAAGATATGATAGCACCTCAAGAAGTTTCTAGTAAACAAACAGCTCCAACAAGTGAGTCCCAAAGTAAGCAAGAAGATGATATGGTTGTCAAGAAAGAGGATGCTTCACAAGATTTTACTATTTTACAACCTCAAAATAATGATAAAGTTTCATCAATACAAACAACTATACAAGAGTACAAAGATAAGTTTCTATCTTTATTTCACGGAATTCATATACCTACACTCGGTGGTTCACTTGCAACATTGTTGTTTCCAATACTATTTGGTATTGTTATTTTAGGATTGTTGGCTCTAGTATGGTTTTATAAGCGAAAAGCAGCACAATATGAAACACAAAAGCTTATAAGTGAAGAGCGTTATGGTCAACTTTTAGAGGAGACACAAAATAAAGAACAACTTATATCATATGTAAGCCATGAGTTAAGAAGCCCAATGACTGCGATTAATGGTTTAACATCTCTTTTGCAGGAGAGTGAGCTCAAACCATTACAAAAAGAATATATTGATAAGATAGAAAAAACATCTAGTTACATGATGGGACTCTTAAACGATATTTTAGATCTGTCAAAAATTCAAGCAGGTAAACTTACGATTGAACAAGCTGAATTTAATATCAATGATATAGTCAATTATGTGTATAACATTATTGCTGTTCAAGCAAAAAATAATAATATTTTTATAAATGTAAATGTGGAAAAAGATGTTCCTTCTCATGTTGTTGGTGATTCATTACGTTTAGGGCAAGTATTGATAAATCTTGCAGGAAATGCTATAAAATTTACTAAAGATGGTGAAGTGAGTATCAATGTTAAAAAACTTGAGAGCTTTGCTAATAGTGTAACTTTGGAATTTAGAGTTGCTGATACTGGAATTGGTATGACGCAAGATCAAGTTGATAAGCTTTTTAATATGTATTATCAAGCAGATGCATCAACAAGTAGAGAATATGGTGGTACAGGGCTTGGTCTTTCTATCTCTAAAATGTTAGTTGAGATGATGAAAGGAACGATTAGAGTAGAGAGCCAAAAAGATGTTGGTACAACATTTATATTTACGGCACATTTTGCGTTAAAAGATTCTCAAAATAAACGTCAATATCGCCTACCAACTGCAAAATTGATGAATAAATCTGTGTTGGTTGTAGATTCACATAATAAAAATGCTATACCTCTTATGCAGGCATTTAGTTATTTTAGATACAAAACACACAATATACTCTCATTTGAAGAATCAGAGATTAACTTAGATGAAGAGCGTTTTGACATCATTGTTATAGGGCTAGATAATTTAAATGAGCGTTCTATTAATATTTTAGAAAATGTACGTAAAAAACATGGTACAAAGATTGTTATACTTAGTGAATTGCAAAGTGGCTTAAATGATACATTGTTGAAAAAAATACAGGTTGATGGGTATGTAAAACTTCCTATAACTATCCAAAGCATTTTAAATTTTATTACAGAATTATATATCCCTAAACAATCAATAGCACCTAAAAAGAAAAAATCTCTTAAAGAGAAACTAGCAAAATACAAAGGTAAAAAGATTGTTGTTGCTGAAGATAATGAACTAAATCATAAAGTGATAGCAGGGATGCTTACAGGAACAGGGATTGAAGTAACATTTGTATACAATGGTTATGAAGTGTTGGATATCTTACATAACGGTGCTAAAGTAGATCTGATTTTGATGGATATCAATATGCCAAAACTCAATGGCTATGAAACAGCATTAAAAATTCGTGAAGAAGCTCAATACGATAGGATCCCAATTTTGGCTTTAAGTGCAGATGTAACAAAAGAAGCTGTTAAAAAATCGTATAAAAGTGGTATGCAAGGGCATATTTCTAAGCCAATTAGTGGTGATCAGTTTTATAATAAAGTTTCAGAAGCATTTGATGCAAAATATGTGCAGATGAAACACAAAGTATCTAAAGAAGAGTTTGAAAAAGAGGATAAATCTTATAAAGATGAAGATCTTGTTGTTTCTGTTGGATTAAGTCATTGTCACAACGATGAAGCAATGTATAAAGAGCTTTTAGAAGAGTTTAAAGTGATGTATAGAGATTCGGCATCAAAGCTGTATGAATTATGTCAAAAAGGTGAGTTTAAAAAAGCACGTCATGTTGCAATGGATGTAAAAGATATCGCTCTGAATATAGGTGCTTACCAAGTTGTTGAGTGTAGTGCAGCAATGGAATATGAATTTGAAAAAGGTTCAAGAGGTAATTGGAAAGAGCATATTCAAAATTATCATACAAAGCTCAAAGAGCTTTTTGTAGCAGTTGATAACTACTTACAAAAAGGTTAGTCTTTGAGGTATTTAGCACGAATTCTTTTTGCAGCACGCAAAAAGCCATTTGTGTTGATGCGTTGTTCTTCTAAAAGTGCAACAGCATTTTCTATTGATTCTTCAGTGAGTTGTTCTTTGTGATTGATTGCAGTACGAACAACACGCAACGCCCAAATCATATCTTTCATAATAACTGGAACTTCTTTGTCATCATCCAAAAATTGCATTGTTTCATAAAAACGTTCATTAAGATGTAGATGTTTGAAAATCAGTGCATTGATTTGTGCTGTTGTCATCATTGTGTAAAGATTTTCTACATATGCTGTATCATAAAGATCTAAGTCATGTAAAAATTCTTCTGTTTTTTCCTTTTCAATAACATCTTTTGCAATAAGTATTTTTCCAATTTCCATTAGAAATGCAATAGGAGTAATATCACGTGCGGTATTGATATCGATCCCCATATACCATTGAAAAACAAGTTCACTTTGCATCATACTGATTTGTTGAAAAGCAGATGTTGAGATGCCATAAGGTCGAAGGTCAACATCAAAGTTCCGTTCAATTGTCGCTCCTAAAACAAGTGCACGTATCTGAGTTGCTCCAAAAAGTGTTACAGCTTGTAAAACAGAAACAATGGTTCTGCTAAAACCATAATAGGGTGCATTTGTTTTTGCAAGAATTTCTGTTGTTAGGAGAGGATCTGATTCGATTAAAGCAACAAGTTTATCGATATCCGGATCTCCCATCGCAAAGAGTTTTTCAATCTCTATTACCGATTCAGGAAGTGGAGGGAGAGAATCTACCCGTGCAATTAATGGAATGTAAGACATGATTTAACCTTTTTTTTAGTGTCGATTTTTATTATTATATACTAAATTAGTGAGAAAATGAATAAGAATTTTTTTTATCATAAAATAAAATCAAGTTAGATTTGAGTATAATATACTATCAATCTGGGTAGTTCGTGTCAACACATATATGAGGGTTCTACATTATCATATAGTGAACTAGTAGGGCTTGTGTGTGTCGATGGTCTCGCTTGAGGTACGTTCACTCGGCCGATGAGATTGTCGCCGTTATCAAGCACTCTCTTCACCCAAATTCGGCTTTTTAGAACCAAGCCAATAGTGTGACGGCTACTCAGGTTAAAATAGATTCAAATTCTTAGTGGAGATTTTGGATCTATTTTATTTTTAAACATTGGAGTTTTGATGAAGATATTGATCTTAGGTAGTGGTGGACGTGAGTATTCTATAGGTTTGGCAATAAAAAATGAACAACAAGATCATGAACTTTTTTATCAACCAGGAAATGGTGCAACAGCAGAATTAGGAACAAATCTTAATATTAAAGATTATAATGAACTTGCTGATTTTGCTTTGGACAATGGTATAGAACTCACTATTGTAGGTCCTGAAGCTCCATTAGTTGATGGTGTTGTAGATATTTTTAAAGCAAAAGGCTTAACGATTTTTGGTCCATCTAAAGAAGCTGCACAGCTTGAGGGCTCAAAAGTATATATGAAAAATTTCCTTGCAAAATACAATATACCAACTGCACGCTATATAGAAACAGATTCTATTGAAGAAGCATATAAGTTTATCAACTCTTTAGATACAACTCCAATTGTTGTGAAAGCTGATGGTTTGTGTGCAGGAAAAGGTGTTATTATTGCACAAAGTGCTGATGAAGCAAAAAAAACTGTTGGTGAAATGCTTAGTGGTGCTGCATTTGGTGATGCTGGCAAGCGTGTAATTGTAGAAGAGTTTTTAGATGGGTATGAACTCTCTATGTTTGCTGTATGTGATGGAAAAGATTATATTTTACTTCCAGCTGCTCAAGATCATAAACGCCTTGAAGATGGTGATAAAGGTCCAAACACAGGTGGTATGGGTGCATATGCACCAACACCTTTAGTAGATGAAGAGCTCTATCAAAAAGTACGAGATAGAATTATCCGTCCAACGCTCGATGGTATGCAACAAGAGGGTGCACCTTTTGAAGGTGTGCTCTTTATCGGTATTATGGTTGTAAATGGTGAGCCTATTACATTAGAATTTAATGTACGTTTTGGTGACCCTGAATGTGAGATCCTAATGCCGTTGATGACATCAAGTGTAGCAGATATGTTTTATAAGGCTGCAACAAATAGACTTGGTGAAATTGAAGTAAATTTTTCTAATCAATATGCTGTAGGTGTTGTAATGGCGAGTGAAAACTATCCATACGGTTCTTCAACACCAGCTGAGATTATTTTAGATGATGTTAAACATGATGAAATAGCACAATATACACATATATCTTTTGCTGGGGTAAGTCGTGAAGATGATAAACTCTACGCAACTGGTGGTCGTGTTTTAGTATGTATAGGCTTGGGTGATTCTATCAAAGAGGCACGTGATAGAGCATATATGCGTTGTGGTCAGGTTCATTTTGCAGGGAAAAAGCTACGCACAGATATTGCGTATCAAGCTCTTTAGGAACGTAAGATAGTGAATGAGGATGTAGAGAGACTCTTACATAGAGAGGGTTTAGAATTAGCATCAATAAAAGCAAGAAGTCTTGCATTTTTTATTGATGAGATGTTATTGTCATTTTTATTAATGATTGCGATGTATGATTCTTTTGCTCATGCCACAAACATAGAAGAGATTGTTGCTTTAACAAATAGTGTTGTTATGGAATATATTACGATAAAAGTTGTTTATCAAACTTTTTTCGTCATGCAGTATGGGGCGACTTTAGGGAAGCTCGCTGCAAAAATACGTGTTGTTGAGATCACCACACTATCAAACCCTTCATTTTTTTCTGCATTTAATAGAGCAGTATTTAGGATTATCAGTGAGATGGTTTTTTATTTGGGGTTTTTATGGGGAATGTTTGATCCTGTACGTCAGACATGGCATGATAAAACAGCAAAAACTTTGGTAATCAATGGCTAAATTACTCAGCATACTTCTTCTTTTTTCTATAACACTGCTAGCTTCAAATACAGACAAGGTAGAGATCTATGCGTACAATGTTATAACGCATGATAATACTATTGAAGCTGATGGTGGTGTCACTGTTATTTATAAAGATTATTTTTTAACAGCACAAAAAGCCTACTATGATAAAAAAACTGGTGATTTGGAACTTTTTGACAATATTCGTGCAAATCATGCAGGCAAGTATAAAATATTAGGACAGTATGCAAAGTTAAATCTTGCAAAAAAGCAACGTGTATTTCAGCCTTTTTATATGATAGATAAGCGATCAGAAGTATGGATGAGTGGTGAGAGTGGTAGTACATTGTGTAATGATATTACTATAAAAAAGGGGATCGTGAGTGGATGTAACCCTGTGGATCCATTGTGGACTATAGAGTTTTCTTCTTCAGATTACAATTCCAAAACAAAATGGATCAATCTCTATAATGCTCGGTTGTATATTTATGATATCGCTGTATTTTATGTTCCTTGGTTTGGATACTCGTTGGATACTACACGTAAAACAGGGTTATTAAAACCCTCCGTTGGACTTTCATCAAGTGAAGGGTTTTATTATCAACAACCATTGTATATCGCTGAACAAAACTGGTGGGATTTAGAACTCAAACCACAAATAAGAACGAATCGTGGTTATGGTGGCTATGGAACATTTCGTTTTGTTGATTCTGCTATATCTGGTGGATACTTAACAAGTGGATATTTTAAAGAAAAAGAAAAGTATTTTAAAGGGAATGATCTTGAAAACGATCACCATTATGGGTTTAACTTTCATTATGTTAACAGAGATGTAATAAACCAATGGTTGGGAACTGAACTTAGTGGACAATCAGGATTATATGTTGATATAAACAGTATGAATGATGTTGATTATATCAACCTCAAAAGTAGTAGTGCATCGATAGATTATGCAACATCAATGCAGGTGCTTTCACGTATTAATCTTTTTTACAATACTGATAAACATTATTTTGGTGCATACGCAAAATATTACCAAGATCTCTCTTTGCCAAATAATGACAATACATTGCAAAAACTTCCAACACTTCAGTATCATAACTACCTTACAACTTTTTTTGATGATCATATTTTATATACAGCAGATATTAAAACAAATAATATCTACAGAAAGAAAAATAAAAAGATTGTTCAAACCGATATGAATATACCTGTACGTTTTCAAACATCACTTTTTGATGAGTATCTAACATTTGCATATACAGCAAATCTTTATATGCAGTATTCAGACTTTGTAGGAGAGGATGAAGTACAACTTGTAAACACGCAGTATGATGATGGGTATTATGCACGAAACTCTCATACATTTTCTTTAAACACGCAACTAACAAAAAAGTATGATACATATTCACATGTGGTTGGTGTAGGTGTCCGATATGATCAATCAGCTTGGAGTACTGAGACTGGGTATTATGAGGATTATTCAGAATATTGTTCCAATTTACAAAATCAAAATAATCCTGATTATGAAGCAAAATGTGAATTTTATAATATTAATGATATAAAAAATGAAGCACAGATTGATTTTGTTCAATACTTTTTTAATGATAAATCAGAACAAATTCTTTATCATCGATTGACGCAAAAAGTTTCAAATAGTGATGATAGTGATGGTGTTTTAGGAGAACTGGAAAACGAACTTGATGTGAAAATCAACAGTTACTTTGGTTTTTATAATAATATGTTCTATAATTATAGAGAAAAAAAGTTTTCTAAACTTTTTAATAAAATAGATATGCACTATAACGGTCTGCGTGTTTCATTGTCTCACTTGTATAAAGATACATTTTTACAAAAAACGGCCACGTATACACCATATACAAGTTATTTAACAACAAGTGCTTCATACCAATATAATAAACATTATCGTTTTATGGGTTCATATGACTATGATATTGAAATGGAGCAAAAAAAAGCGCTTAGTATCGGTTTTATGTATACAAAACGGTGTTGGGATTTTGGACTACGATACAGCGAAAACAATCGTCCGGTATTGACGAATGAAGGTACTTCATCATCAGTATATGATAAATATATCTATATGACAGTAATTTTAAAACCATTTATGCAACCAAGTAAAACAGGTTCATTAATCTCATATAGATTAGATGGAAATCACTAAAAGGTGTATTATGCAAAAATATAAAGATATGCTCAAAAATCGTCAAGATGCTGCAAATAAAATGCTAGAAATTTTACCAATAGATCAGATAAAAGAACAAGATTGGAATATAGTAGCAGTTTCACGTGGGGGATTAGCATTTGCATCGTATCTTAAAGAGCATTTTCCATCAAATAGATTAGATATATTATTCATGGAAGCTGTATGTGCTCCACATAATGCTGAGTGTGAAATTGCAAGAGTAAGTGAAACTGAAGAGATTGTTATAAATGAAAAACTTATTGATGCTTTTGAGATACAATATGATTATGTTTATGGTGAAGCCCATCGGAAACATGAAGAGGAGATTTTAAGTCATATTTATCAGTATAGAAAGGGTAAGCCCTTTGAAAAGATGACAAATAAAGTGGTACTTCTTGTTGATGATGGAAGTGATACTGGCAGTAAGTTTATGACTGCTTTAAAAACAATACTTGTTCAAAATCCAAAGGCTGTATATATAGCTGTACCTGTTTTGCCAAGTGATGTTTTAGAACAGTTAGAAACATTTGTAGATGATATCTTTTACTTATATGATATTGAAGATTATGTAGAAACAGCTTTATATTATCAAGAGTTTGAAAAGATAGAAGAGCATATGATAGCAAATTTTTTAGAGGAAAAATAGATGAAATACGATGTAACATTAGCGTTAGAGAATAGAACAGAAGAATATAGTTTTAACAGTGTAGCAAAACAAGCAAATGGAAGTGCATGGCTTAAATCTGGCAAGACAGTGATCTTAGCAACAGTTGTGATAGATGATACTGAAATGGTAGAGGATGATTTTTTACCATTAACAGTGCAGTACATAGAAAAAACATACGCAGCAGGAAAAATTCCAGGTGGATTTTTTAAGCGTGAGACAAAGCCAAGTGATTTTGAAACATTAACATCACGTATCGTTGATAGAAGTTTACGTCCACTTTTTCCAAAAGGTTTTTCTCATCCTACACAAATAACAATTATGGTATTTTCTGCTGATGCTGATTCAGATATGCAACTTTTGGCTTTAAATGCTGCATCGGCTGCTTTATATACTTCAAATATTGATATTAATAAAAGTGTTTGTGGAGTACGCGCTGCAAAAGTTGATGGAGAGCTTGTACTAAATCCAACATTATCACAACTGAAAAACTCAACATTGGATCTGTACTTATCTGGAACAAAAGATGATCTGTTAATGATTGAGATGAGAACATTGGGTAGTGAAGATGTTGAGGTTGATATGGCAACACAACCACTTGTTGATCCAATGATAGATCCTGCACTTGGAACACTTGTAGTTGATAAACATGTATCAAATGCTTTAGCTGAAGATGAACTTATTGAGATTTTAGAAAAAACACAAAAGATTCTTTTTGAGACAAATGAGAAATATGAACAATCGTTTATGGCTTATAAAAAAGATGTTGAACCACTTCACCTAAAAGTTTGTACTCTTAATGATGAAATGGTTCAATTTGTTGAGCAAAATCATATGGAAGATATAGAAAATGCACTCAAACAAATGGCGAAATCTGAACGCTCTTCTGCATTGCGTGTTTTACGAAAAGCGATTTTGGAAAAAGAGCCAACGTGGGATGAGAGTGCACTTAAAGCTGCTATTGAACATGTAAAACGTACAAAAGTTCGTACACAAATCTTAGATGAAAGAGTACGTGCAGATGGACGTGCATTAACGCAAGTGCGTCCTATTGAGATTGAGACAAACATTTTACCATCAGCACATGCATCATGTCTGTTTACACGTGGTCAAACACAAGCACTTGTTGTATTAACACTTGGTGGACCCAAAGATGCACAGATGTTTGAGTCATTAACAGATAATGGAACACAAAATGAGCATTTTATGGTGCATTACAATTTTCCTGGATTTTCAGTAGGTGAAGCTTCTCCAATTACAGGAACAAAACGTAGAGAATTAGGACATGGGAATCTTGCTAAACGTGCACTTGAACCAATTATTAATCTTGATGGACAAACGGTACGTTTGGTATCTGAGATCTTAGAATCGAATGGTTCATCTTCTATGGCAACTGTATGTGGTGGTTATATGGCACTTAAAGCTGCTGACATCGATACAAGTGATATTATCGCAGGTGTTGCAATGGGTATGGTAAGTGATGGTGATAAATATGCTATTTTGACTGATATAATGGGACTAGAAGATCATGATGGAGATATGGACTTTAAAGTAACAGGTTCAAAAGAGGGCATTACAGCAATGCAAATGGATATTAAACTAGGTGGTATTAGTCTTGATATCTTAAAAGAAGCACTTTATCAGGCAAAAGAGGGAAGAAGTCATATTATCGATATTATGCAAGAGGCTCAAGAGCGTATCGAATTTAATGATGGTGTGCTTCCATCAACAGATCTTTTCCATATTGACCCTTCATTTGTTGGTGAGATTATAGGTCAAGCAGGAAAAACAATTCGTGAAATTATCGAAAAGTTTGAAGTGGCTATCGATATTGATAAAAAAGAGGGTAAAGTGAAAATTACCGGTAAAAATAAAGATGGTGTGCGTGGAGCTAAAGAGCATATTCACGCAATTATTTCTGCACCAAAAAAAGAGAAGATCAGCTATGAAGTTGGTGGTATCTATGATGGTGTTGTAAAACGGATTGTTGATTTTGGAGCGTTTGTTGAACTTCCAGATGGAACAGATGGACTGTTACATATATCAAAAATTTCAAATGAGCGTGTAAATGATGTTCGCGATGTATTGAGTGAAGGGCAAAAAATTCGTGTTGAAATTTTAGAATTTAAAGGAAATAAAATTTCATTGGCAATGGCAAACTAATATAATATTTATTTATTTTTGATACACTTCATACTAGAGTTTTAAAAAAGGATGACAGTATGAGTCTTTCACGCAGAAATATGCTAAAATTTTCTGGTGTTGCATTAGCGACATCGGCTTTAGCATCACAATCCCACAAAAAGCAAAACACGCAATCTAAGCAAACATTTAATTTAGTGAAACCAAAAGGTACACAAACACGAGTTGTTGTTGTTGGAGGTGGTTGGTCAGGACTCTCTTTGGCAAAACAACTTAAGATAGAAGATCCCTCTGTTGAAGTTATTCTTGTTGAACAACGATTTGAATTTGTTTCATGCCCTATGAGTAACTTGTGGCTTGTTGACAAGATTGATCTTGAATATTTGACACACGATTATATTCAAGGGGCTCAAGAGGGAGGCTATACTTATTTTCAAGGTGCAGTTTATGATGTAGATACTGAAAAAAAGATCGTTCAAACAACAAATGGTGATTTGGAATATGATTATTTAGCACTTGCTCCTGGAATTGATTATGATTATAGCTGTTGGACGGATGATAAAGAGCTCCAAACACGCTTGCGTGGTGAATATCCAGCTGCTTTTATGCCAGGGAGTGAACATCTTACACTTAAAAAGAAGATTCAAAATTTTAAAGGTGGAACTTTTTTGTTTACTGTACCTGCTGGAAACTATAGATGTTTACCTGCACCGTATGAAAGAGCTTGTATGGTGGCTGATTATTTTAAACAAAAAGGGATTAAAGCTAAGGTCGTTTTACTTGATGAAAATAATGATATCACCATTAAAGAGCATGGGTTTCATACTGCGATGAATGAACTTTATAAAGATTATCTGGAGTATGTACCAAATGCTGTAATTGAAGAGATAGATCTTGATGCAAAACGTGTTACTACAGAGTTTGATGAGTTTAGTTTTGATGATGCTTCATTCTACCCTCATGTACGGGGTGGAAAACTTCTTGAAAAACTGGGATTTGCAAAAGATACTATTTATAATAAAATGGAAGCAAATATTGATCCTTTTACTTATGAAGTGATTGGTCAAAAAAATATTTTTGTTAGTGGAGATGCAAGACCTATGGGATTTTCAAAGTCTGGTAATACATCAAACACTGAAGCAAAATATGTTGCTCGTGTTATTGTAAATAAAATAAAAAAACACAAACCTATTGCGTGGGAATCTCCAGTAACTATTTGTATTTCATTGGTTTCAATAGCTCCTGAAAGAGGGATTTTTATCCATTCAGAATACCGATTTAATAAAAAAGCTGGTCAGTTTGAATTTGCGACTCCTGTTACAGATGAAAAATGGAAAGGTGAACATGGAAAAGCGAATGCACTCGGAGCATATGATTGGGCACAAGCAATGTATATCGATATGTTTGGGAAAAATGGATAGTTTAAACTATATTTTATAAGAGCGAAGATATAATTCGACTATCAATTTCTAGTAGGGAAATCTAGGCATTTATGTTTAGGTTGCTCCATGATACAAAATGGGGTTACGCTATCCGAACGGATTGTAATTATTTTTAAGGAAACATTTATGAAAAAAATTCTTTTTCTTTTAGTAGCTTTTTCTGCTGCATTATTCGCAAACGAAGGTGAAGTTGCGAACCAAACTATCAAAGCATACTCTATGATCGCTGCTGGTCTAGGTCTTGGTCTTGCTGCACTTGGTGGAGCTATCGGTATGGGTCATACTGCTGCTGCAACTATCGCTGGTACTGCACGTAACCCAGGTCTTGGTGCTAAACTTATGACTACAATGTTCATCGCTTTAGCAATGATCGAAGCACAAGTTATCTATGCACTAGTTATTGCATTGATCGCTCTTTATGCAAACCCTTATTTAGGATAATCTTTAAAAGATTAACTAACGTAGACCTCAGAAGCATCAGTTTTTCTGATGCTTCATCCTTTTTATGCGACGGTGGTGGAATTGGTAGACACGCTATCTTGAGGGGGTAGTGCCAGTAGGTGTGCGGGTTCAAATCCCGCTCGTCGCACCATTTCTTTTAAATCCTTTTAGATTCAAACTCTTTTTTTAACAACAACTTCTTTTTTTTGCTATAATCACACTAAAATTATAATGGAGATATTTATGGTTGCACTTGATATACAAAAGTTTGCAGAGGGTCGTACCAAAGCACGTGCATACCTTTGTTACCTTTTTGAAAAAAATATACCAAATCGTCTCCCTTCAATAACGCATGATATGATAATGCCTCGCCTTTTAAAGATCAAAGCAGATCTAGAAGGGTGTGATGGTGTATATTTGTTGGATGAAAAGGGTGTACAAATAAGCCCAACTTTTACACAGGGAAAGCAGATTGATGATGATATTGGACGTATTCGAGCCGATCGTGCATATTATTATCGAGCAGTTAGAGAGGGACGTTGTACTATAACAGATCCATATCCATCACTTATCACTGGCGAGTTGGCTGTTACAGCATCAGCTCCTATATATGATGAAAATGATCAGTTACGATATGTTGCGTGTTTAGATCTTCCTTTAGAAGAAGCGATTAAGATCGCACATCCAACAACGATGGACCATGCTTTTGCTGAATTTTTTAAATTTGCCTATGCAGCATTTGCGATTGCACTTATTGCAGTGGCAGCATTATTATTTTTTAAAGGGATACAGAGCTTTTTTATCTATGAAATAGCACCAAACAAATTTAAAATAAAAGATATGTTTGAAGCAACGATCCTTTTAACGCTCTCCTTGGCGATATTTGATCTTTCTAAAACTCTTATTGAAGAGGAGATACTAGGAAGGCATAAAGAGCATAATATTTCAGGTCCACACAAAACGATGGTTCGGTTTTTAGGAAGTATTATTATCGCACTCTCTATTGAAGCGTTGATGTTGGTATTTAAGTTTGCAATAATTGATCCTAACAAGTTGATTTATGCGATGTATATTATTGCTGGGGTGGCAATGTTGCTCATTAGTTTGGCGATATATATAAAATTTACAAAATTAAAGATAGATGAATGAAAATAGCAATAGTTGATTATAATATGGGAAATCTAGCAAGTGTACAAAACGCATTTGCTAAACTTGGAAAAGATACAGTAGTGGAGAGTGATCCAGAAAAATTTAAGAATTACGATAAGCTTGTGCTCCCAGGTGTTGGTGCTTTTGGTGATGCGATGGAGCATTTACAAGAGCGAAATATGATAGAAGCTATCGTGGCATTTGCTCAAAGTGGTAAACCTATGCTTGGTATTTGTCTTGGGATGCAACTTTTATTTGATAGTTCTGAAGAGTTTGGAAAACACGCAGGTTTAGGACTGATTAAGGGGCATGTACAACATTTTGATACACAAAAGTTTCAAGAGGCTTTAAAAGTTCCACATATGGGTTGGAACAGAATGTTTACAAAAGAGCATCCACTTTTTGATGGACTTGATGATGAACATTATCTTTACTTCGTGCACACCTATCATGTAGTATGTGATGATGAAGCAGATATCATAGGTGAGACATATTATGGATATAAATTTACGTCAGCTGTAGCACATAACAATATAATGGGTATACAACCACACCCAGAAAAAAGCCATAAAAATGGTTTAAAAATTTTAGA
>Ga0256843_1000566_pt1 | contig 31411 bp, 31 predicted proteins | sample AlvinellametaG_FD_191572 | JGI IMG/M metagenome (GOLD analysis project Ga0256843, IMG submission 191572) | Pompeii worm associated microbial communities from hydrothermal vent at the East Pacific Rise, Pacific Ocean - Alvinella | ecosystem: Host-associated > Annelida > Integument > Unclassified ...
CTATATTTGGGATGATTCTTTTTGAACTCTATCAATGTTGACTTTTCTTCTTCACTTAATTCTTTTACTCTTTTCATTCTGCTATTTTAGCTTATTTTTTTGAAATTGGTTTGGGGTAGGTACTTATATCAGTTACAAAATGCTAAAATATCCGTATATAGACCGTATAAGGAAGAGAAATGAGTAGACCAAATGATTTAAAAGATGCACGAATAGAGTTTAAAACATCCAAAGATATAAAAGCACTACTGCAAGAAGCAGCAAACTCATTGGGAATGGATTTGAGCAATTTTTTAATCTCTACAGCGGTACAAAAAGCCAAAGAGATTCAAAAAGAGGAGAGAATACTTCTACTTTCCAATCAAGAGTGGAGTAGATTCCAAGAGATTTTAAATCAACCTCAAAAACCTACCCAAGCACTTCATGATTTAATGCATCTAGAGAGTTTCTGATAACCTTATCTACCTTTTTAAACCACCACCCCACCAATAATAAGTTGAGATATACCCAATACCTTAACTTACCCCTTCCGCCCCACAAAGCTCCCACGCATCTGTCTCTCACCACAGATGCCAACGTCCCAATATTCACGCAAATAAATCACCTCATAATCGTTGGCAAAGCTTTTTGCTAACTCTCCTTGTTCGAGAAGAAAGGCTCGATTTGAGGGGGCTTTGTCATTATCGGGGTGATAAACAAAGGTCTCAAAAATCAAGATACCTCCCTGTTTGAGGGCACGGTGTATCTGAGGGAAAAGTTCTCGCTTGAGAAAATAGGTACAGACAATAAGATCATAGCGGTTTGTGGGTAGGGTGTAGGTATCAAAATCTACCTCTTGGGGGGTGATTCCTTTGATGCCTCCTAAACTCTCTAGGGCACGGGGGCTAATGTCAAGTGCCTCCACTGCAAAGCCCTGCTTGGCAAGATAACGGCTGTTGCGTCCCATACCGCAAGCAATATCAAGGGCGTGGTTGCCCTTTGCAAGTAGGGCGTACTGCTTGACGACCTCCACGACTTTGGCGGGGATGGGGTGGTTTTGGTATTTTTTCTCCCAGCGTATTTTATCCTCTTGTGCCATCTATCGCTCCAGTTCCGGTGACTTGCGACACCATTTTAAAAAAAGTCGATCGGGATTGACCCGTTCATCTATTGCCTTGCCCTCTACGATGTGCTCGGCTAACATTTTGCCCATCATGGGTCCAAAGACAAAGCCCCGCCCACCAAGTCCATTGCAGATGTAGAGGTTCTCAATCTTTTTTAGTGGGGGTTTGGCTCCTTTTAGGATCTTGGGGTAGGTCTCTAACATGTAGTGAGTATCGACCACCCCACCCACAAGTGGAAAGTAGTCCTTCGATCCCGAACGCATTCCACAAAAGGTCTCTTTGAGCTTAAAATCTCCCGTATCCACCATCTCTGATGCGGTCTCAAAGAGCTGTTTGAGAGGTTCACCATCGCACTTGATGCAGATATCCACGTCTTTGTCATGGGTCGCTCCAATTTTGATGATCCCATTGATATTGGCAGAGACCGAGATCTGTTTGTGCATGGAGTGGGGAAGCACAAGAGTACTCTCATAATCCCCACGGCTTCCCCATGTCCCTTTGACCCCCATGTAGCGCATATCAAAATAGCGGTTCTCATAACCCGTTGCCAAGAGCAGACGCGTGGCACAATACTCCCCCACATGCCAACAGCCCGCTTCATAATTGAGCGTGGAGAGTTCATACTGTTCATACTCAATCCCCGACAACATTGCCGTACACATCGCAGGAGCATCACAAACCCCCGCCTCATCAAACATAAAGCTCTCCTGCTCCTCCTTGATACCCAATGCGTCAAGCTCTTTTGGAGATACCCATCGCCACGATGCCTCATTGTGGGGGGCATAATCGGAGAATTTTTTGGCATCCATGGAATCTTTTGGGATGCGAATGACCCCCGTTTGGTGAAAATGATTGGAGAAATGTTGACGATAAAAATCCTTGGCAAAAGCAAACGCCTCATTGGTGAGTTGCTGAAGAGGAGAGCCTTTGCCAATCTTTGGTGAGACAAATGCTCCTGCGGCCGAGGATCCCCCCGCCGCGGCGACACCTGAGCGGTCGATGACCAAAACCTTGAGTCCCTTTTGGTGTAAGAAATATGCCGAAGAACATCCTGCAATTCCTGCACCAACCACAATAACGTCATAGGTTTTTTTCATTCTGTTTCCTTTGAGGAGTCTTCCCCACTTAGAGAAATGTTAACATCTCGGATTTAATCTGCTCTTTCTCCACCACAACGGGGTGTTTGATTGGTTTACTAAAGAGTCCTGCAATCATGGGTGGCACGGTCTCGTTGGTATACTCGGCAATCCATGCCAAAGCTTGAGTATCGTTCTCGATCCCCTCTGCCCCCAAGGCACGTGCCACGGTGGTGGAGAACTTTGTCCACTCCGCGGTGGAGTAGACCACGCTCTTCGTGCCCTTTTGGGCGAGATCCTCATAGGCTTTGAGACACGTTGCCGTATGAGGATCCATAATGTAACCTGATTTGGCGTACTTGGCAATGTAAGCTTCGCACATCTCATCGGTGGCAAAGGTTGCAGAAAAATCCTCCTGCATCATTACTTGTTCCTCGGGGGTAAGTTGGTACTTGCCTGTGGTGTTGAGTGACTCCATGAGCTCCTTGGTTCGCTCGGCACCAAATTTATCAAAAAGTACCCGCTCAACATTGGAACTCTTTAGAATATCCATCGCAGGCGATTCAGTCTTGATCAGCTCTCGTGATCCCATGTCATACACCCCATGCTCAATCAGATCGGTCAAGATATTATTAACATTGGAAGCAACCAAGAGCTTTTTTATAGGAAGTCCTGCTTTTTTGGCGTAGTAGCCCCCTAGAACATTGCCAAAGTTTCCTGAAGGGACAATCAGGTAGATCTCTTCTCCCATCTCAATCTCCCCTTGTCGGAGCAGTTCAAGATAGGCATGAATGTGGTAGATAATCTGAAAAATAATCCGCCCAAAATTGACCGAATTAGCAGCGGAGAGCTTAATATTTCGTTTCTCTAGCTCCGTAATAAACTCCTCAGATGCCAAGAGCTCTTTGAGCATGTTTTGCGTGTCATCAAAGTTTCCTACCACACCAATGACCTTTTCATTTATAGCCTCTTCGGTGACCATCTGAAGGCGTTGCACATCACTCGTCCCCCCATCGGGATAGAGACACGCCACTTTGATATTGGGCTGATCCTTAAAGGTCTCTAGTGTCGCTGGACCCGTATCTCCCGAAGTGGCAGCCATGATTAGATAGTTCTCATTTCGCTTTTGTGCCTCTTTGGAGAGGATATAACCAAAGGGTTGCAGTGCCATGTCTTTAAAGGCACGGGTGGGTCCATGATAGAGCTCCATCACAAAACAATCTGCTTCAATCTTGCTCAAGGGTACAGGGTTTTGAGGATCATCAAACGCATCATACCGATCAAGGGCTTTAAGAATTGTCGCCTCATCAATATCGATCTCAAACTGACGCAACAGATCCAATGCCAAGGTTTTATAGTGACTCTCTCGATGTTTCTCCAAAAAATCCTGACCAAACGCGGGGAGCGTTTCAGGAACATAGATCCCCCCAAAACTTGCACTCGGACTCAAGATCGCCTCAGAGAAGTTTACCTTGGAGGGTTTTTGACCATCATTACCACGTGTCTCTATAAATTGCATACCATACTATCCTAAATTTTTTTGGCAATTATAGCCAAATAACCTTGTTGATTAAAAACGTTTTCAAAACTCTCTAAAACCATTTACCCAAAAGACCAACCTGCTTCTCCTGCCCACTCTTGGCATAGTAGAGCTCGTAGATATTTGATGCAATTAACTCCACCTCATCTCTTCCCTCTTGATCGCATGCCAATAAGATCTTATCGCCAATGTGCAGTGCAATATCTTGGGGCAACATAAAATCTTCATCTTGACGTTGAATCAACAAGGGGATTACGTTGTTTCGCTTCTGCCAGTTAGCAAGGGAGCGTTGAAGAATCTCTATCTTGATCTCTGCCCCCTGTAAAATATCGTGATAAATCGCGTAACTCTCCTCTTCAGTAATGGAGAGATACATCAACGTTGGATCGGGTCCAATTTTGGACTTAAGCAACTTTACCAAGGAGTTAGCAACAATCTCATTCTCTTTTAAAAGAAGATTCAAAAAGTGATGCTTCAACGGTTTACTCAGCATCAATGAGGTTTTATTTACCATAATACGTTCAATAATAAAGATCCAGTCAATATTGGCCGCTTGAAAAATACTTACCTCATCCATGGTATTTTCCCGCGCAATCAAATAGATATCGGGGTTGAGCTTCTTTGCCGTAATCATGATGGAGATATTATCGATATCGTTCTGCGTTCCCACAATCAAACAGGCTGCCTCCTGAATACCTGCTTGGATCAAGACATCTTTATCGTCAGGATTCGCACGAATAAAACTCTCATTCTCAATCATCTTTTGAGGAGCCATCCGTTTCTCATCGATAAAAACATAATCAATATGATTCTTTTCAAACTTCGGTTGCAAAGCTTTTCCAAAACGCCCATAACCGCAAACAATGTAACGTCCATCCGGCAAAAAGAGTGCCTGATTGGAGAGATCGCAATTGCCATAAATCCAATTCTCCAACACCAATACATGCGGTGCATTAAAGGCAATGTCCAACCGCTTAGCAAAGATTTTAAAGGGATCCAAAACCTCCGCAATGTCCGTATCTAAAATGCTTTTTGAGATCTCTTCGTGAGTTGATTTAGCCACCACTTTAACCTTGGGGTTAAGAAAGCGAGTCAAAATACTCGTACGTAAATTTTTCTCTTCATCCTCAAAGAGTGAAACCACCGCTTTACAATTCTCTTTGAGAATACCTGCGTCCACGAGTGTCTCACTCTGCAAACCATTACCAATCATGGTGGGAATGTCTCGACTGTAATCCTCAAGTAAAAAATGGTTGAGTTTCTCCTCATCTTTATCAATCAGAACCACCTCGATATTCGCATTATGAAGACGCTTAATAATCTCTGCATTAACATAGGTATAACCCAAAATAATCACAAACTCCTCTTTGAGTGCGGCAACCTTTCGACGAAAACGGTTACGCATCAACTCAAAACGAAGCATATTATCTGTCACGGCCGAGACCAGTGCCCCAATCCCATAAAACCACCCGATTACAGTAATGTAGATACAAACCGCAACCCAGAGTTTTTGAGGATAGGTAAAGTCATACGGCGACTCTCCAAACCCAATGGTTGATGCCATATACGAGACAAAATAGAAGGCATCAAAAAAGGTTAGATGGTAGACCTCTCCATTGGGTTTCTCCCCAGGAATCAATACCATCCCCAAAATCGCAATGGAGTAGGTGATGATAATGACTAATAGCGGTGTCCTCAGTTTTTGAAGAATAATCCAAAGTGCATTATTGACCATGGCTTATCTTTTAGATTTTAAGGTCTCTCCAATATAGAGAATTACCGAAGTCATGTTTGCCAAGAGTGCCCCACCAGAGAGCGAGATAATTGCTGCAAAGGCTTCAACGTCCACAATCGAGAGATACTCCGTCATGGTCCACACCACCGTCGCAGCAATGAGCTGAATGTCCGCTACCAAACTTGTTGCCAAGAGTACCGCCCCAAGCTGTGTCTTATCCCCAATTTTTAAGACGGTTGAGATCAAAGAGACCACCAAAGCCACAAAGAGTTCATAGACACTGTGCAGTTCAGGTCGATCAATGTCACCATAAAAAAAACCAAAGTTGATTGTCATCGCAAGAATAAAGAAGAAGCCCGAAATTACTTTTTGTAAATTCATATAATTTCCTTAAAATAGTTAGAATTTATTATATAGTAATCAGGCTTAAGAGAAAATCAAATATCGCATGATAAAAAGCATGCAAAGAAATAGTTAGGCAAAAGGTATCTTTGAACTCAAACTTGGCATTGGATAGATAGGATTCTCCATCGAGTACAATGACTTTGTATTTAGCCCTACCAAATCCTTTAATCCAAAGGTAAATACCATCCCACTGCCATGGTCTGTATCCATTTCGAACGTCTCACGCAACGCTTTAAGAACCTTAAGAGAGAGTGGTACAGGTAAGATAAACAGAAGAATAGAGACATTATCCTCTAATGTTAAGCCAAAAAAGACCTTTTTTTCCCCTAAACCAATGTTTTTCCCCTGCATCACGCTTACCCCTCCGGCACCTGCTTCTTGCGCTACCTCTATGGCATGATCCTCTTCTTGTGCTTCAACGATAGCTACCAATCCAACGAATTTCATTAAGGTTTTCCTCCCTTTTTAATAGATAAGTATCTAATAGTAGCACATTTATCAATAGAATCTGTTGAATATTAATTTCATCTTAGAAGTCGAGATTAAAAACCAGATGAAATAATCTAGAGTTCAATACAGGTTCCTACTCCTTCAGAGGTCAAGATCTCAAGCAACATTGCATGCTCTACCCGACCATCAATGATATGTGCCTTCTTCACTCCTCCTCGCAAGGCTTCAATACAGGCATCTACTTTAGGGACCATCCCTCCACTAATGGTTCCATCTTTTTTAAGGGCTTCAGTTTGCGTAATATCCAGATTGGTCAAAAGATTCATCTCCTTATCCAGTACCCCTGGGGTATCGGTTAAAAAGAGTACTTTACGTGCCCCCAAAGCGATTGCCACTTGACTCGCAACCAAATCGGCATTGATATTGAACCCAGGGTGTCCCACTTTGGATGCGGTAGCAATGGGCGCTACCACCGGTACAAATCCATCCTCAATAATATTCTCTACAATCTCCGGATTAACATGTTGAATCACCCCCGTGTAACCAAAGTTTTCAAAATCTTTGGGTATTGCTTCTAAGAAGTTGGCATCTTTACCCGAGATTCCTACGGCTTTTGTCCCATGAGCATTGAGCAAGGAGACAATCTCTTTGTTGATCTCTCCACTGAGTACCATCTCAGCAATACGCATCACCTCCTTGGTGGTCACCCGTTGCCCATCAATAAAATGGGTATCCACGCCCAAATCATTAAGCAGATTGGTAATACTTTTTCCTCCACCATGCACAATAATGGGCTTCATCCCCACCGTATGCAACAGCACAATATCTTGGGCAAATTGACTCTTGAGATCTTCACTCGTCTGAGCGGAACCACCGTATTTGATAACAATCTTTTCATTGTGAAATTTTTTGATAAAGGGCAACGCGTCCAGTAGGGTCTGGACCACTTCAATTTTGGTCTTCATTGTACCTCGCTTTAGGTTATTTTTGATCGTACCATTCTATCTTAACCTCCGGCTAGGTCAACTTAAAGCGAGAAAAATTTAGATCCCATAGATTTTTTTGAAAAGAGAAATACCCACAAAGGTTGCACCAATCGAAAAGATGACATTGATCACAATATTCAGCAGTGCTTTGCTCCACTCCCCATGCTGTAACATAAAGAGTGTCTCCCATGAAAAGGTTGAAAAAGTCGTCAGTGCGCCCAAAAGCCCTGTGACCAAAATCGCCTTTTGATGCAACGAGAGGTTGATGTGTTGAAAATATAAAAAGAGAAACCCAATCACAAAGCTTCCCAAAATATTTACCCCCAATGTGCCAAAGGGAAAGAGTGATCCCGATGCCTTCTGAATCCATCCCGAGATCACAAAACGCAAAACCGCGCCTATCGATCCACCTAATGCCACACTTAAGAGTAATCCCCACTGCAACATTATTGTTTAAACCTCCAATCATCAACCACTGAGCGCTTAAACGATTTTGGCTTAACGGCCAAAAGCATCTCTAAAACTTTCAACTCTTCCTGAAGCGACTCATCGTTTAAAAACTTCATTTCAGAAAGATAGTGTGCTTTAAACTCTTGGAAAAGCTGATGATACCCTTCACTCACCTGCAGAGGACAAGCACTTCTCTCCCATGTCTTTACCAATGGGTAGAGTGAACGTTTAGGCGGGAAAACCATGCAACGCTTCATAATCTGTGGGTACTCCTCCATGAGCCATTTAACCTGATCATTGCACCCTGCTCGTGCATCCATGATCCAATTTTTCATAATGGTAACGTAGTCACTGATCAAAATGGCTTTGCGAATCCCTGTCGTGTCAAAATAGTCCCCTTGAATCTCTTTAAACGAAGCATTTTGATCCACATAGAATGCGTTGCCTTCCCGATCAGTATAGGAGAGTTTCAATCGTAAAGGCTCACCTCCTGAAGCAATCTTTTTAAGTTTAAGTAGAATAATTCCTCCTCTATTTTTCCCTGCCAACTGTTTTGAGGGAAAGAGCGTATTGACCCGCATGACCTCACCCATAGAGCGTTGGGCATCGGGTGAACCATACACCGCTTCAATAGCATAACCCTTACTCTCAACCTTCAAGACCAGATCATACACCAAGGGGGTGACCATGTACTCAAACTCCTCATCCAAAAGTTTGCTAAACGCTTGAGCGGAATGGACCGAGAAGTAATTTGCCCCTCTGGTTTTGGAGACATACTCCACCAAATCAGGATTAAAATCAACCCCCACCCCAACAAAGGTGGTATAGATTCCTGCCTCACTTGCTTTTTTTGCCAAACCAAAGAGTTTATCTTTGCTCAATTCGCCACGATTGGGCATGGCATCGGTCAAGAAGATAATCCGATTCTCATACGCCGATGATCGATCCAGCCCCTCAAAAAGCTTCAGTGCCGTTTGGTAGCCTGCACTCCAATTGGTTCCACCCCGCTCACGCAACTCCAAGATATGATTACGAATTGCCTCTTTGTCACTTTTTCCAACCAGACGCAGTGGTTTCGCCAAGTAGGCTTGATTATCAAAAAGAACAATACCCAAACGATCATCATCCTTAAGATGCGAAAGCATTGTTACAATAGCATGCGTCGCTATTTCAATCTTACGTTCAACCTTGGTTGCGTTCGCCTCTTTGGCATGCGGTTGACGCTGTTCATAATAATAACGGTTAAACGTCCCCCCCATCGATCCAGAGATATCCAATACCACCACTAGATTTAACTTTTTACGCTTAAAATCTTGAGCCTTCATTCCAGAATTTAGTCCCACTGAGAGAAAATACTCCTCTTGATCAGCAAAATGATTTTTACGTTTGGCAGTACTATAACTTGGGCAAAAGAGCTCTTTGCACTGCAACTCACCTAAACCCGTATCAAAATAGTGTTGATAAAACTGCCCCTCATAGGTAATGGCGTGCAATTTTGGTAAGTAACCTTGCTCAATATTTTTTACAAAATTATCAACATCTTTAGCCCCTCCCACTGCCATACCAATATTCGAGGTAGTCAAAGATTTGGCAACCGGACTCCCCATCATTGGACCACTCACACCACGACTCTGAACCAATGGATTGGCTCCACTAGGAAGAGGGGCTGAGGCATTATACTCCCAATCATCTTCCACGTGATGACTCCGCTTAGTCATGGCAGAGAGCAACGTTACTCCTACCACCAATACCATTAATACTATTCGTTTCATAAATGCTCCTTTTCGACTTAAGGGATCGTCGTTTGAATATATTATAACAGATTATACTTTATAGTTTTTGTCCCGCACACTCATCTGCTTGCTCTCCTCATCCATGTAGATATCAAAAATATCAATGGCTTTAAGCAACCCGCTCAATTTTTTATACCCATAATTAATGGGAGAAAACGAGCTGTTATTACTAATGTATGCTCCCATATCAGCTAGATTGGACCAGCCAAACTCATCCATGGTTTGCTCGTGAGCATTACGTAAAATATTGAGCAACCATTTATCTTTTTTAAGCTCCTTATTGCTCTTTTTGGTCGGGTGTTGAGGCTCCTCAGGAGAGATGCGATTTTGCATTAAGTTTTCAGTAAAAATAAATTGAGAACAGGCCGCCATAAAAGGTTTGGGGGTCTTTTTTTCTCCAAATCCAAAGACCTTGATTCCCTCCTGTTGGACCCGCATCACCACGGGCGTAAAGTCACTGTCACTCGTAGCAAATGCAAACGCATCGATCTTTTTGGTATGAAGCATGTCCATGGCATCAATGGTCATCAAAATATCGGTTGCATTTTTGTTTTTGGAGTAGTCAAACTGCTGAATGGGCTTAATGGCAAACTCCAACAGCTTCTCTTCCCAATTTTTAAGATTCTCTTTAGTCCAATTACCATAGGCTTGACGGATATTCACCACCCCATACTTGCTCAACTCATTAATAATCCCCTCAATGGCTCGAAAAGAGATATTGTCGGAGTCAATAAAGAGGGCAATATGGTCACGATTTTTCATTCCATCTCCTCACGGGGTTGATAATAGGTCATCGTTGAACGCCCAAATGTCTTACGTTTAACCTGCTCTAACGTACCAATGGATTGGGGCATGTCCAGTTTGGTCATGTGTTCAATAATGACCATTTCACATATCTTCGGATCAATTTTTTGGATCAGTGCAATGGTTTTGTCGTAGATATCATCCATACCATCACGAATTGAAAAAGGGGGATCAAAATAGAAATAACTCTTTTGTGGACGCTTCTCTAAAAGTTTTAAAACGGTATCAAACTTCTCAAAGCTGTCCCCAAAAACAGAATAACAGCGACTCGGATCAAGACGCTTAATGTTCTCTTGAAGTACGTTGTACGCAATCTTATTGTACTCAATAAAATAACATGCCCCTGCACCACGGCTCAGTGCCTCTAGACCAATGGAACCACTGCCCGAAAAGACTTCGACAAAGTTTTTATCAATAATATCAAACTGTAAGGTATTAAAGAGAGACTCTTTAAGAATCCCTTTTGAACTGCGGGTCGTTGAGATATTGGGGATCTCTATAAACTTCCCTTTATAGGTTCCCCCAATGATTTTGGTTCTAAAATTTTGCTGTTTACGCATGCCTATCCTCTACTAAATATAAATGGATAGGATTATACCAAACTCTATGATAATTTCTTGCGTACTATGGGAAGAAGTTTCTCTTTTATCTCTGCAACGGTTGCTTCAAATGCCTCAAAGGGTTGCCCATCAGGATCCTCAAACCCTACATGGATCACCTCTACTTTTTTAGGAAAGAGGGGACAGTTCTCTCGCGCATGATCGCATACTGTCACCACCAAATCAAACTCTAATTCATCCAACTCATCAACGCTTTTTGCATGGTATTCATCCTGCCAAGCATCCACCTGTTCCAAAACTTTTTTGGCGTTAGGGTTGACCTCATCTTTTGGATTTACCCCTGCACTGTAGGCTTTCATGTTATTGAGATGCTTATTAATAAGTGCCTCGGCAATAATTGATCGACAACTATTTCCTGTACACAGAATCAATACTTTTTTCATTGTTTTCCTTTACTGAGTCATTCTTGCTCATATAAATGATTTTTTTTTAAATTTCGGCGAATCATAACACAAACAAACATTAAAAAATATATAAAACATAAATTAACTTTTTACACAAAGGCTGAAATAATCGCTCGCATGCACACGTTTGATCATCAAACCCCGTAAAAATATGTTATGATACGATCATGAATCTTTTTAAACCACTGCTCCTCTACCTTGCCGTTACACAAGTTCTCTTAGGAGAACCAATCCCTTATGACTTTTTAGCCAAAAAAGAGGTGCAACGCTTTGTTGATACCATGGTCAAAAAGTATCATTTCAATCGAGAGTATATCACCACGACATTAAAAGAGGCTAAACTTGATCAAGAGACACTCGATCGCTATACCGGTCGCTACAAAAGGGGAAAAACCGATGGTACATGGCAACGTTATCAAGACCATGTACTTGATCCCATCTCTTTGGAAAAAGCCAAAAGATTCAAAAAAGATTACGCCTCAACCCTTCAGCGAGCCGCAACCCTCTACGATGTTGATCCCGAATACATTGTTGCCTTTATCGGTGTGGAGAGTAAATTTGGTGAATATACGGGTGATTATCACATCATTGATGCGCTAGCCACCCTAGCATTTCACAAAAACCGCATGAAGAAGTTTTTTAAATCGGAATTAACCAATCTCTTTTTACTGGCCCGTGAAGAGCATCGTGATATCAATGGGATGTACGGCTCATTCGCTGGAGCCATGGGATGCGTCCAGCAAGTCCCCTCCGTACAACGACGCTTTGGGATGGACTTTAACGGAGATGGCATCAAAGATCCGTGGGATTTAGAGGATTGTATTGGTATTATCGCCAACTTTATGCACCGAAAAGGGTGGAAAAAGGGGGGCGTGGTAGCAGTTCCGACCAATTTTAAAGGCAAACGTTTTACCAAACTCAAAACCTCTCGTCGTAAAAAATATCGCCTTAGTATCCTCAAAAAGTATGGTATTCGACCTACCCAGCCATTCAATGAGTCCAAAGGGTATCTGCTCAAGGTTCGAGACAAAGACCATGACGAGGTCTGGATCGGTGGAAGTAATTTTCACGTTCTTACCAAATACAACAACTCCACCGCGTACGGTCTTGCTATTCATCTTATAGCGGAGGCTATCCAATAATACGCTATAATACTAACTTACACTTTATGAAATAGGAGACCGTCACCATGGACAACAAAAAAGAACTCAGTAGCGAACAGCACACCCTCTATATTGAGACCATTCAAGAGCAAAAAAGTGTTCTCAACAAAGAGAAAGGGATCTACAAGATCACTCCTAAACATAAACGGTATCGGGTCTATATTGGAAGGTTTTTTGAACTACGACGAGGGCTACACTCGGTCTTTAATGGCTTACGTGAAGCCTCAGACAAAGATTATCTCGAACTAATGATCAACTCAGGAGGTGGACTTGTCAATGAAGGTCAACAGTTTTATAACCTCATGCAAGAGAAGTTTTACGGTCGCACCATCTCCTATCTGGACAACAAGGGCTACAGCATGGGAGCCTTGCTCTTTTGTATGGCGGATAAACGAATTATCTACCCCTATTCCGACCTCATGTTTCACACCTACTCCCACGGCTCTTACGGCAAAGGTGAAGAGGTCAAAAGCCACGTTGATCATACCGCCAAAAAGCTCCAACAGTTCTTTTTTGATCTTATCGTAAAGCGAGGCTTTCTCACTAAAGCCGAGTTTGAAGAGATGCTCATCGGTCGAGACTACTGGATGGATGCCAAAGAGCTCTGCAAACGTGGTATCGCCACTCATGTCATCGCCAAAGGGCAAGAGTTTACCGCCAAAGAGTATCTCAAAGAGCTCAAACGACAAAAAAAAGAGAAAAAAGAGAAGCGCCAAAAAAAGGCATCCAAATAACAAACTTCTGTTTTAAAATGTTTAGGAGAGACCATGCACAATAACTTTAGCCAAGCCATGGCATTTCGCCACGCTTGCAAACTGTTTGATGAGACCAAAAAAATCGATGATGAATCGATACGCTATATACTCGAAATCGGACGCACTTCACCCTCCTCGTTTGGGCTTGAGGGGTGGAAGTTTTTGGTCATTACCAACCAAGCGTTAAAAGAGCAACTTCGTCCCACCTGCTGGAATCAGCCTCAAATCACCTCCTGTTCGCATTTGGTGGTTCTTTTAGCCGAGATCGAAGGGGCGAGAGTCCAGAGTGGTAAACCCAAAGCCCAATTGGCACGACGGGGCATGGATGAAACAAAGCTTCAAGGCTATGTTGATCTCTACGCAAAACACCTCAAAGAGACCCTAGCTACCGATGAAACGACCTACGCATGGACCGCACGCCAAACCTACATCGCCGCTGCTAATATGATGACAGGTGCGGCGTTTATTGGTATTGACTCTTGTCCCATTGAGGGATTTGAAAAGGAGCGTGTTGAAGAGATCTTAAACCTTGATCCCCAAAAATGGCAAGTGGCACTGTTGCTCCCGTTTGGCTACCGAGTAGACGAGCAATCAGCGCAACTGCGACTTCCCTTTGATGACGTGGTGGAGTTTATCGACTAAGATGAGGATTCGAATCTATTACGAAGATACTGACGCAGGAGGGATCGTCTACCATGCCAACTACCTCAAATATTGTGAACGGGCACGAAGCGAACTCTTTTTTCAAGCAGGCTCCATGCCCACAGATGGGGAGAGGAGTGGCTTTGTGGTGAAACACATTGATGCTGATTTTCTTGGGATGGTCCGCCTTGGTGAGATGATTGAGGTGCGTACCGAAGTCACCAAAGAGCGTACTGCCTCCATTGAACTCTTGCAGACCATTTACAAAGAGAAGCAGATGATTTTCTCAATGAACGTGCTCTTGGTCTTTGTGCGTGAGGGTCGTCCAAAAGCTATCCCTCACGCACTTAAGAACTTCTTTAGTGCAATGAAAAGCCCCAATAGCTAAACCATATTTACATAAAATTTAGATAAAATCATCACAATTTTAATACTAGGTTATAATTATAATGCTAAGAAAGATATTTGGATCCAAAAATGATAGAATCGTCAAAGGCTATTTAAAACGAGCAAAATTAATCAATAAATTAGAAGAGCAATACGAGAAACTCTCCGATGAGGAGCTTCAAAAAGCATTTCATGCCCTCAAAGCATCGGTTCAAGCCGAGGAAAAGAGTCTCGATGATGTGTTGTACGACTCTTTTGCCATTACCCGTGAGGCGAGTAAGCGGGTGCTTGGGATGCGACACTTTGATGTGCAATTAGTAGGAGGAATGGTGCTTCATGACGGTGCCATTGCCGAGATGAAAACCGGAGAGGGGAAAACCCTTGTCGCTACCTTAGCCGTAGCACTCAACGCAATGAAAGGTCGAGGGGTACACGTGGTTACCGTGAATGACTACCTTGCCAAGCGGGACTCAACCGAGATGGGGAAACTCTACAATTTCTTAGGGTACAGTGTGGGGTGCTTAACCGATGAGATTGTGGACGAAGCGACCAAAAAAGCCCAATATGATTGCGACATTACCTACGGAACCAACAATGAGTACGGGTTTGATTACCTGCGTGACAACATGAAAACCAAAGCCGAAGAGAAGGTGCAACGCGACCACTACTTTGCCATTATTGATGAAGTGGACTCCATTTTGATTGATGAGGCACGAACCCCGTTGATCATCTCCGGTCCGGTTAAACGAGACGTGGTCCATTACGACAAAGCCAACGAGATTGCTCTACAGATGGAAAAAGGGGAAAAACCTGAAGTCAAACCTGGGGAGAAGGAGCCTGAACTGGATTTTGATTTCTATCTCGATGAGAAGAACCGGCAGGTGATTATGACCGAACGGGGACTGCAAAAAGCTCAAGATCTCTTTGAGGTGGACAACCTCTATGATCTTGAGAGTGCTGTCTTAGCACACCACCTCGACCAAGCGATGAAAGCGCACTATATCTTTGTTAAAGATGTTGATTATGTGGTACAAAATGGTGAGATTATTATTGTTGATGAGTTTACCGGTCGACTCTCTCACGGGCGACGCTTCTCTGAAGGACTCCACCAAGCCTTGGAGTGTAAAGAGGATGTTGAGATCAAAGAGGAGTCACAAACCCTAGCAGAGATCACCTACCAAAACTACTTCCGTATGTATGAGAAACTTGCGGGAATGACAGGAACCGCTCAAACCGAAGCAACTGAATTTGCCGAGATCTACAACCTTGATGTCATCTCCATCCCCACCAATGTACCCGTGGCACGAAAAGATCTCAATGACCTCATCTACAACACCGAGCGGGAGAAACTCGATGCCGTAGCACGCAAAGTCAAAGAGCTTCATGAAAAGGGGCAACCCGTACTCATTGGTACCGCATCCATTGAGAAGTCTGAGCTTATTCACGAACGACTCAAAGCCGCCAAGATTCCACACAATACCCTCAATGCCAAAAACCATGAGCATGAAGCAAGCATTATTGCCCAAGCGGGTAAAAAAGGAGCGGTTACCGTTGCGACCAACATGGCAGGACGCGGGGTTGATATCAAAATTAGCGACGAGATCAAAGAGTTAGGCGGGCTCTATATTCTAGGAACCGAAAGACACGAAAGCCGACGAATCGACAATCAGCTACGTGGACGTTCCGGACGACAAGGTGACCCAGGGGTCTCTCAATTTTACCTCTCACTGGATGACAACCTCTTGCGAATTTTTGGAGGGGAGAAGATTAGAACCATTATGCAAAAACTTGGTGTTGAAGAGGGAGAGTACATCGACTCCAAAATCGTTACCCGCTCGGTTGAGAAGGCTCAGAAAAAAGTTGAAAACATGCACTACGAATCACGAAAACATATTCTAGAGTATGACGACATTGCCAATGAGCAACGTAAAGCGATCTATAAATTTAGAAATCAACTGCTCGATCCCAACTACGATATCGACTCCAAAATCAAAGAGAACCGTGAGGAGTATGTTGATTATCTCCTCAGTGAATGCGATATCTACGACGGGGCTCCAAGCGAGGATTACGATATCCAGAAACTCACCAATATGCTTAGCCAATACATGGCACTCGATCTTGAGAATTCCCTCTTTGAAGGTAAAGAGTACGATGAGATCAAAGAGATGCTTCTTGAGATCATCACCAACGCCTACGAAGAGAAGATGGCTCCCCTCACCCCTGAACAACGCAGTGAAGTTCAGCGTATTCTCTACCTGCAGGTGCTTGATCCAAAATGGCGAGATCACCTCTATGAGATGGATGTTCTCAAAACCGGAATCGGCTTGCGTGGTTACAACCAAAAAGATCCCCTTACTGAGTACAAAAAAGACAGTTACAACCTCTTTATGCAACTCATTGATAGCATCAAACGAGAGGCGGTACAGGTGCTTCAACTGGTGCAGTTCAACTTTGAAACCCCCGAAGAGCAAGCCAAAGAACAAGCCCGACTCGAAGCGATGCGTGCCGAGCTTGAAGAGGCACTCGAGCAAGCACAAACCAATGAAGATGAGATCGTCACAGCAGAATTTGAAGAGGGAGAAGCAACCCCTGCGGGTAAAAAGCCCATCCGTACGGCAAAAAAACCCAAACGCAATGAGCCTTGCCCTTGTGGATCGGGTCAAAAATACAAAAACTGCTGCGGCAAGAGCGGTCCAAAGAAAGGGATTCTTGCTTAATGGCACTCCCAGTGAATAAGGCGTTTGTTAACAAGATCATTCGACACTACCTCAAGTACGATAAGGACAACCCCTTCATCTTTATCTCTTCGGTACTTGCCTTTTTGGGCATTGCCGCGGGGGTTATGGTACTGATGCTCGCCATGGGGATCATGCATGGAACGCAAGAGGAGTTTAAAAAACGACTTTTTGTCATGAACTACCCTCTCACCCTCATCCCCACGCAGTACAATACCACCACCGATCAACTGGTTCATGATCTTCAAGAACAGTTCCCACACATCAAAATCAGCCCCTACTACACCTCTCCGGTCATTACCAAGAGCGGGTCCAATGTCAATGGCTCCATTCTCTACGGGGTTGATTTTGAGAAAGAAGCTGATATCAATCGCGTCTTTAATAAAGCCTACCAAAGCTCACTGAAGAGTCCTACCAAATACAAGCTCATTACCGGAGAGACCCTCAACCAAGAGATGGGTGTAATGAAAGCACAAAAGCTTACCCTCTACTTTACCGAACAACAAGCGATTGGTTTTGGGACCATGCCGTTGCAGAAGCGTTTTGTGATCGATGGTACATTTGACTCAGGGCTCAAAGCGTATGACAAGACTCTAATCTACACCACCCATGAGGCGTTTCAAAAGATTCTTAAGCGTCCCAAAGGGGTCTACGATGGTCTGCATCTCTACTCTCATGATGAGATGAACGACAAGATACGCATCCAGAAATTTCTTAAAGCCAAAGGACTTCAACACGCCATTATTGTCCAAGGGTGGTGGGAAGAGAACAGCAGTTTCTTTGCAGCCATGGAGATGGAGAAAAAAGCACTCTTTCTAGTACTGCTCTTAATTATCTTGGTGGCATCGCTCAATATCATCTCCTCCCTTCTCATGACGGTGATGAGTCGACGATCGGAAATTGCCTTGGTCAAGACGCTTGGAGCAACCACCCGTGAGATTCGCCATATCTTCTTTAAGCTTGGGGTCATTATTGGTGTTGGAGGAATTATTGCGGGGGTTATTTTAGGTTTTATTGGGGAGTGGGTTTTAACCACCTTTGATATTGTCTCACTCTCGGCTGATGTCTATGGCTTCTCCAAACTTCCGGTGGACTTGACCACCTTTGATTTTGTAGCCATTATTGTTGGGACATTTATTATTGTCATTATCTCTGCCCTCTACCCTGCCAACAAGGGGGCATCGGTGGATCCACTAACCGTTTTACGCAACGAGTAATCCTCCATCCCACACACTTCCCCCTTAGGGGAGTGCTAGATAAACTTCTCAAATGTTTTCTCATCAATTTGATTCATCTTCTTCTCAATAATATTTAAATAGGAGACCAACTCATCAGAGATAACCTCAAGCTTCTGAAGATCCTCCATTGCCATGTGGCGTTCACGATCCGAAATTCTTTTGCGTCGTTTAAGAAGTTTAGCAAGAAGAGATTGATTGGAAGTATCAAAATAGATCTTAAAGATCTTCATGTACGCATCATGCAATTCACGGTGCTTATCCTCCAGTCGTTTAATTGCCACTTCGGAGAAGATTACCAACAAGATCTGCCCATCGCAATAGAACCATTTACCAAAATCACAGGAGGTAACCTCAATGGGAATCTGATCTTTATGCACCGGAAAACCATTGACCAGCGATCGTGCACGATCGACCCAGATCACATGCGCTCGCCTTGCGGCACGTATTTTTTTTAAAACTTCCTCTTTCTTCATGGTGACTTTTTTCCCTTAAATAAAATTGGAAGCATTATAAATAAATCTATGTTAGGTCTAGATTAAGCCTCCATCGTCACGTTTTTAAGACGCGCCAATGCCTCTTGCTTTGTACAAACTTCACCATGAAGTTGCGCACGATAGAGCTCCTCCAAGATCTCTCTAAACGCTTTTGAGGGCCTTAAACCCAATGCAATTAAATCACGACCTTGTATGAATGGTCTCAAGGGTCTCGTAAGTACCCCCAACTCTTCTGCTTTTTTCAAGAGCCAATCACCCGCCTCATAGATCCCTTGTTGTGCCATTTTAGTGGTTCGTCCCAAAAAATCTGCTCGTGCAACCGTCACCAACTCTTGAATATTGACCTTGGTTGCCAGTTTTCGAATGGTACTGTCGTTTGCACCCGTACGATAGTAGGTGGTTGGTGCTAAGTGATGTTCAACCAATGGCAAAATACCTTGAGTCAACCCCTGATCCTCAGTAAAACGCCCCAAAAAGCGTCTGCTCAAGGGAACCCCTGCCTTCGCATGTCCAATAGCAGAGATCCGATCCGGACGAATCTGCGTATGGGTCGCTTTGCCCAGATCATGACAGAGGATTGCCAACATCATCTTTAAATCCTGCTTCTCTTCACCCGTTTGAAGCTTTACCATCTCATCAACTGCCATCATGGTATGAATCCAGACATCCCCTTCAGGGTGCCATTTTTTGGATTGAGGCACACCAATCAGGTTCTTGAGCTCAGGATAGTATTGCAGTATCCCAAGTGATCGCATCAACTCAAAACCAACCGAAGGACGAGGAGCACGAAGCAGAAGCTTTTTAAACTCCTCATAAATCCGCTCTTTTGGTAGACTCTCCAACATCCCTTCATCCACCATCCATCGACAGAGCCGATGCGTCTCTTCATCCAACAGATACCCAAAACGTGCCACAAACTGTACCGCCCGATAGACCCGTAACGGATCTTCGACAAAACGATCAGCATCAATATGACGCAGTCGTTGTTGCCTAATGTCCTCCCGTCCCCCATAGGGATCAAGAAAGACCTTTGATTCAATATCATACCCCATGGCATTAATGGTAAAGTCCCGACGACGTGCAGCCAACTCAAACGAGATCCCACCATCGCACGTTACCTCAAAACCTCGATGTCCAATGCCCACTTTCTGTTCCGTTCGAGGAAAAGAGAAGTCGTACGTCACCCCCTCATGGACAAACTTCAGTACCCCAAAGCTCTTTCCCACAAAATTTACAGAACCGTACACCTCAAGAATTTTGCTCAAGGCTTCAAGACTCGGCAATCCATACACCTCAATATCGTAATCCTTGATTGGTAAACCAAGAAAATGGTCTCGTACAGATCCACCAACAATAATAGCTTTAGCACCGTTTAATTGTACTCTTTTTGATATTTTTTTTATTATTTCTGGGATTTTCATGGCATATTGTAACATTTTTTGGATTTAATCACCACACAGTAAAAATAGATTATAATTCGCAAAAAGGTTACACATGTCCACATTAAGCGATCAAGAACGATCCATTATTCTCTCAAGCATTCGTGATATTCCAGATTTTCCCAAAGCGGGGATTGTTTTTAAAGACATTACGACCCTCCTTAACCAGCCCAAAGCGTTTAGGACCCTTATGGATCATCTAGCATCACGTTATCAATCCTATAATCTCGATTATGTTGCAGGAATTGATGCGCGAGGATTTATCTTTGGTTCCATACTCGCTGACCGACTCGGTATAGGATTTGTTCCCGTGCGTAAAAAAGGCAAACTCCCCTACACTACCGTAGCAGAAAAGTATACCCTAGAGTATGGTTTTGATGAGATTGAGATCCATATCGATGCCTTTCCCAAAGAAGAGGCTAGAGTCCTCCTAATTGATGACCTCATCGCCACAGGAGGAACCGCCAAAGCGGCAGCAAAACTTATCAACAAAGTAGGTGCGAATTGCGTCGAGTGCTGTTTTATTGCAGAGCTAAGCTTTTTAAATGGGAAAGAGGGAATTGAGAGCCCCGTCTATTCAGTATTGCAGTTTGATTAATACCACGGGATAAGAGAAGCGGGAGGGAGATTCCCCCCTGCTAGAAGTTGTTAGGACTAAAAGAAAATGGTCAAACTTTGATTGTTAAAGATTCGGTAAAGCTCTTCTCGCTCCTCTTCCGTATCGTAATCAAGATTATTACCATTAATCCATAACTCATTAATATTTTTGAGATTATGCAGTGGTGAGAAGTCAATATAGCTAAAGTTATTGTAACTCAAATCTAAGACCTCCAATACTTTCACATTGTTCTCTTCCAATCCAAGCTGATTAAAGTCTATCTCACTGAGATGGTTGTTACTAAGATTCAAACTCTTAATGGTATTAAAGATGCTCAATGGGGTTAAGTCAATGCTATATAGCCCTTGGTTAGAGCAGTCAATTTCACTGTTGTACTCACCGGTATAGGCGTTGTACGCACTCTCAATAAAGGTTCCATTACAGGTATTTTCATACCAGACCTTAAAGCTCTCAATATCATCCTCTATCATGCTCACTTCGGTACCAAGGTCTGCACTGTTGCCCACGTAGATGGTTCTCTCTCGAGATACGGTATTGCCATCTGAGTCAGTTACCACATAAAGAACCGTGTAGGTCCCCTCGGTTGAGGTATCCACCTCATCACCACCAATCTCTACAAATGGCGTAAGATCACCATCCTCTAAATCGTACGCATAGTAGTCATTCCGATCGTACACTTCCCCAACATTAATAAAGAGCGTATTAAAATCTCCATTTCCAAAAGTAATCGTTGGAATGGCTCCTGAGGGTACTTGTGGTTGATCTTGTACCGTGGTATCCACCGCGGTTGTGTCGACGACCGTCATGGTATCGGTTGCGGTAGTTGTATCGGTTGAGGTAGTACCTGCACTTGTATCCATCCCTGTGTAAACAGTATAATCGCCTCCGGTAATAATCACCGTTCGATACTTGGTGTCCGCAGCATTTCCATCACTGTCGGTCACATTATAACTAATCTGATAGGTTCCTGCTTGTTCAAAATTGATATTATGATCACGAACAACCGCACTCGAGAGATCTCCATCTTGGGGGTCACACGCACTGTATGGATCGCCATTTTCCAAAACGGTGTAGGTCCCTAGAGGTATCTCAATGGTAGTATCTCCTTCTAAAAAGATGGTGGGTTTATCCCCACTCAAACAGACCGCTTGATCGGCTCCTGTATTTACTACCGTTGTACCATTATAGTCATCGGTTGTTCCACATCCACTAAATGTCGCACTGCTTAAACCCAAAAGCAATGAGACCAGTATTGTATGTTTAAAATCCATTGTAATCCTTCATTTTTAACTTAAGTATCTATTTTATCCAATAATTGTTGAGTAATTGTTAAGTTCATCCCCACATCAGATCAAGTATGGCAGGGAGTATCTCCGCTTGATGTTCTATTTTTTTCCAACGAATTCCATAACGATAACAGCTAGACTCCAATGCCCGATCATGCTCCTGATACAAACGCCGATAGTGCGCTATTGCCTTGGGTGTTAAACGCTGAGAAAGTAGTTGATTGGTCCGAGGATCAACCAGTGCAGTATCCGTAAGTGCGTGAGGATGCTCCTCCATGGGATCACGAATCATAATCAACACCACCTCATGATAAGCAGAAAGCATCGAGAGATCCATCCAATCCAAAAAGTCTCCAACAACAAACAGCAGACTCTTTGACGCTATTGCGCTAATCAACCATGAAGGTACCTGCGTATAATCAAGGGCTTTCCCCAACAAAGGTGCATTTGCAAGCGTATGCAACTCCTCATCAATCACCTCTAGGGCATTGGTTGGTAACGTCACGTGTGAGACCTCTCCAAGATTATGCAACAGCATCAAACGATCATTACCCGCATACGCCGCATAGCCCAGCGTTGCTACGACCTGCATCAGAAGCTTTCGTTTGTTGCCCACCAAAAATCGACCATCCATCAATGAGCAGATCGCTACATTTAACTCCCGCTCTTCGTGCATCCTTTTAACGAAAGGCTCACCCAACTTAGCGGTATTGATCCATGAGATATGGCGAACATCATCACCCAACTGATACATTCTTAACTCTGCAAAATCATACCCTTCACCCAATTGTTTAGAGAGATCATGCCCACGTAAATAACGATAGAGCTCTTCACGTGCGCGCAGTACAATGCTCTCAACCTCTTCTACTACCATCAAGGCATCTCCACCGTACTGATAATGGCATTGAGTACCGTATCCACATCAACACCTTTGGCACGTGCCTCATAACTCAAGCCCACGCGATGACGTAAAACAGGATACGCCATCTGCACCACATCCACCGGTGTAACAAATGATTTCCCACTCATAAAGGCATGGGCTTTGGAGGCTTTATAGAGATCAATCAAAGCCCGTGGACTTGCCCCATAACGCAACTCATTACGCTCAAGTCGTGTTGCTCGGACCAGACGAACCACGTATCGCTCCACCTCCTCATCAACATGTACCGCATCAATGGCTTGAGCAATCTTGGCAATCTCTTCTAAGGAGAGTACAGGACAAATGGGTTGCGTACGCTTCATAGCAACATGACGCATAATGCGCAACTCCTCCTCTTCACTGTTGTGTTCAATCAGCAATTTCATCATAAAACGATCAAGCTGTGCCTCAGGAAGTCGATACACCCCCTCATGCTCCAGTGGGTTTTGCGTCGCCATAACCATAAAAGGCTCGGGCAAGGCAAAACTCTCATCCCCTATCGTCACTTGCCGTTCTTGCATCGCTTCAAGGAGTGCTGATTGTACCTTAGAGGGACTTCGATTGATCTCATCCGCCAATAACAGTTGCGTAAAAATTGGTCCCTTCTTGATCGTAAAACGGTTGTTTTTTGGATCGTAAATCTCTGCACCCACAATATCACTTGGCAATAGATCCGGTGTAAATTGCACCCGTTTAAAGGTCATGTTCAACGCACGAGCCAAGGCTTTGATGGTGGTTGTCTTTGCCAAACCAGGGACCCCCTCAACCAGAATATGCCCGTGTGAAAAAAGCCCAATTAAGAGTCCGTGAATCATCTCCTCTTGACCAACAACAACCTTGGCAATCTCCGCCTTAAGTATCTCTATTTTCGCTTGCATGCTTTATCATTCCTTTTATTTGATCTAATGGTAGAGTGTTGGCTTGATAGATAACGGATTCAAGTGCCTCTACCGCACGGTGATCCTCTTTCCGATTGGCACGGAGCAAAATCTTCAAAAGATCTCGATGGGTTTTTGCCTTGCGAACCTCTTGCTCCAAGGGATCCTCAAGACGAGCTGAACGGACCAACCATCGTCGCCAAAATCCCCTAGGGGTCATGTAGCCCGCCAAAAAAGCCATGCCATACGAGAAGAGCCATCCCCACCACGCCTCATCCCAAAGCGTGCTACTGCTTTGAGGGTACTCTTTGCTGTCCACCAACGTGGCTTGATCCACAGGATCCACGTTGATACGTTGTGCCGGAAAATGAAGCGTATAATGCCTCTTTTGTTTGGGATCAAATGCCTGAAGAGTAACTTCGGGTAACTCAAAATTCTCCTTGGCAGAAAACGCATAGCTCCAATGGATACGACTTTGCGTTCCTTGCGTCGAGTGAGACCGCTCAACCTTGGGTGGTGATGAAAAACGGTGATAGTTCTCGCTCAAGGGAATAAACTCAAACGCCTCCATCTCCCCTTCTCCTTGAATTTCAACCTCTAGGTTAACCGGTTCATACGCCTTGGTTCTATTTTTGTCTAGCCGATAATAAAGTTGATAATTCCCCACCAAATCGGTCCCTTGAGGTAGGGCTTTAACCTGCAACTCAATGGGTTTTAATGCAATCTCAACATCCTCTTTTATCAACCCCTTCACGTTGTCTCGATCCCCTGAGATGGCGTACGCCACCTTATCATCATCCGTAATGGATTGAGTCAACATAAACGAAAGCGAAAGTGGTCCATCTACTTTAGGATAGATCAGATAGCGATAGTAATGCTTGATATCATGGTACCTCTCTCGCTTTTGAAAAGCAACCTGATAAAGGGCATAGTGCTGATTTTGTGGAGGGTGAAGGGTAAAGAGCATCACCTTATCATGATCCACCTGAGAGAGATTAATCTCTACGACCACGCCCTCTCCTTGATAGGGGGTGGGATTACTCACCTCCATACTTACGGCTACCCCCTCTTCACCCGCTACGCCGTACCTTAACGTAAACAGCATCACTAAGCTTAAGATCCATCCTACCATCCCTCGCCTCTCTTTGGTGTTCATTACCATGGTTCTCTCTCCTCTATGTAGCCTTGATTAATAAGATCGTACGCGTTTGAGCTCATCACCCGTTGCGTCTTCTCTTTGGGGGGTGAGGGGAGGCTCTCGACCATGCTCTTGCTAAGCTGTTTCCCCCCACCTCCACTGCCTGCACTTTTTATGGTTGTGTTTGATAACTTCTCTTGAGTCGCCTCCTCTTGAATTAAGTTATCCATGCTAGAAGTCGGTGTTGCTCCCCCTTGAGGATTGTGCAAACCTACCTTGGAGGTGTTTTTCTGAAGCTGACGCATAACCCATGCTAGATTGTGCAACGCGTCTTCATCTTCTCCCAACTGCAAAGCTTGAACATAGAGATGTTTTGCCTTCTTAAAATAGGCAAGTTTCGCTTCGCAATTTCCCAGCTCATAGAGAAGTTGTTGCTTGATGACTGGATTGGGAGTCTTAAGTGATGCAAGAATCGCCTTGGCTCGTTTAAATTGCGATAATCGATAGTAAATATGCGCACGCAGACGTTCAGAAAAGAGTGTGGGTGTCTCAATGGCATGAAGGTGTCTTAACGAAGCGTTATACTCTTGTACCTCATAGAGGAGATAGGCTTGATGCAAGTGATAACCTTCCAGCACTCCCCCCGCATCAAGTGGTTGACCCCAAAATACCAACAGCAGTGTTAGATAACGTATAAAGTGTGTTCCTGAAAGAAAAATCAACACCAGTGCCACCACCGCAGGAAACATGAAGAGCTCCTTATGACTCTGTGACCTACGTAAAGTGCTCTCCTTTTCATGAATTGACTGCACCCACGCTTCAATCATCTTCGCGCTCTCCTTAGGATTAACAAAGGGAAGAACCTCTCCCAGTTGCTTCAGCTCTTGATTACGCTTTGAGACCACAATATTTCCAGAGGAGTCTTTAAGCAAATTTCCATCACCATCTTCAATGGTTGCTCCCTGTGGGGTTGCCATGGCAAGGACCAATATCTCAATCGAAGCTTCCTTGACACGTTCAACCAACTCCTGATCAATGGGTGCGTCTCCTCCATCGGTAAAGAGAATCAACCACCGTTTCCCGCTCCCTAGTCTCTCGACACGCATCAAAAGCTTTTTTAGGTCGGTTCCTTTGGTCAAAATATAGTTGGGATTGATGGTATCTAACGCCATCCCAACAAGAGCATGGTCCATGGTCGGAGGTGAGAGAAGGAGCGCATTGGTCGTAAAACCAATCAACGCCACTTGATCATAACGATTCAGGGATAAAAATGCACGAATGGTTGCCCGTGCTGCCTCAAGGCGCGAAGGAGCAATGTCCTTTGCCCGCATCGATGCGGAGAGATCCAAACCGAGTATTAAAGCGTGCGAGGAGACCTCCTCCTGCTGAGGAGAAAGCACCATAACCGGTCGCGCTAAAGCAATTACCAAAAGCCACAGTGCCACCCAACGTAACCAATCACCCAGAGAATAGATACGCCACCGCTTAATGCCATAAACAATCAGAGGAATCAAAATCCATAACAGTGCCGGATAGAGCCACGTCATGCCAACTCCTCTCGAAAGTTAAAGAGCCCCAAGAGCAGTGTTGCTACCATTAACGGATACCAAAAGAGTGCCTCACGATTAAGCGCTTCGCCGGAACGAATGGGACTGGGCTCAAGACCATCCAATTGCTCATAAACCAAACGTAAGGCTTGAGCATCCTGCGCCGAAAAATAACGCCCATTGGTCTCATCCGCAATACGTTGAAGCAAGACTTTATCATGCTGGTGCGCTTGACCAATGCCGATGGTATAGATTTTAATCCCCTTTTCTTGCGCTAAACGCACCGCTTGATGCGGTGAGGTTGCCCCAGCATTATGAACTCCATCCGTAAGAAGAATCAATACCTTTGATTTCGCCTCCCCCTGCTCAAGGGTAGTGATTCCCTGCATGAGTGCCTCCCCAATAGCCGTACTGCTCCCTGCAATGCCAACATCACTCATAAGATCAAACATCTCAACCAATGCCTTCAGATCATAGGTCAACGGCGAAGCCGTAAACGCAAACGAGCCAAAAACAACCAAGCCAAGATTATCATCATGACGCTCTTTTAAAAAGGCTTTAGCAAGGGCAACCGTAGCATCATAACGACGTACCTTTGGATCCTTTGGATCAAATCCCCGCTCCGCCATGGAACCGCTTGTGTCAAGAATCAACACCAAATCTCGCCCCTTTTTTTCCAATGATGATAGAGGAAGATGCCGATAGGGTTGACTCAATGCCATCACCACCAACAGGTAAATAAGCATCAACCACCACGGCTCTTTTGACCAGAGCACTCCTTGAGTAGGCAACCACTCCGGTTTGGAGAAGTAGATACGCCTTGGCTCAATTTTGCAATAGAGAAAACAAGGAAGCAACAATAATAATAGTAATAAATATGGATAGCTTAGACTTATGTTTAACATTAAGTTATTGTAACATAAAGTTTATCTAGCCTACATGTGATGGTCTAAACAGGGGTAACGTTTTTGATTGGATGTTACTTTTGCAAAGAGATTAAGTGGGGTATTGGTCTCTTTAGCAATGCGCAAGATAGCCCCAAGGAGATCTGGCGAAAAACCAATAAGCATCTCATACTCCTCTCCACTGCTTCCCACATCCTTATCAATCTCAACCAACGGCTCAAATCCTAAACCATTATGGTCCAACAACTTATTCGTATCGCAAAAAAGTCCATCTGAGATGTCCATGCCCACCCGCAAATAGGGGCGGGCATTGGCAACAAAGGCTTGACGAAGAGTGGGCGCAATAAAACGTGAGTTTACCGCCACCTGCTCGCCACGAAAAAGACGCTCAAGATCCCGTTTGCTCTCCCCTAAAACCCCCGTATACGCCAACAAATCTCCCACCTCTAACCCTTTTCGCAAGAGGGGTTGATCACTGCTAGAGATAATTGTAATGCTAAAGTCAAGTCGCTTTCCCACAATGGTATCCCCCCCAATAATCTCACATCCAAACTCCCCTGCTGTGGCATGCAGTGCCTCCACAATCTCATCAATTTCATCTCCCTGCAGGGAAGCAGGAAGGCTAAGTGTTACCAAAGCATACAGGGGTTGAGCACTCATTGCAATGGCATCGGAGAGATTAACAAGCATCGCTTTTCTGGCAATTTGCGCCAAACTCATCCACTCCCGCTTGAAGTGAACCCCCTCAAAAAAGGCATCCATGCTATAGAGTCGCTCCCCAACCACGGCTGCATCATCCCCAATATAATTGGACGTTAATTTTTTTATTACGTAGGCTTCTTTGTTCATGCTCGCTCCTTAAATCTTAGGTGGAAAAATTGTAACATAATTAATCTCACTTTACTTTATACGACGCTAATTATCAACTCTATGGTTACCTTAAGCTATAATCTGTAGAAATTCTTATTTTATTAAAAGGACATGGCAGTATGGATGTTAAAATCTACGAATATGACGCTGTAATTGTTGGTGCAGGGTTGGCGGGTTTAGCAGCAGCTAAAGAGCTTACCGAAGCTGGCAAAAAAACAGCGGTTATTACAAAACTTCACCCACTTCGAAGCCACTCAGGTGCAGCACAAGGGGGAATCAACGCAGCGTTACACAAAGATGACAGCACTGAACTCCATGAGTTTGACACGGTCAAAGGCTCTGACTATCTTGCCGATCAAGACTGCGTGGAGTTGATGTGTTCTAAAGCTCCTGAGACCATCCGATGGGTAGAGCGTATGGGGGCTGTTTTCTCACGGGATGAAGAGGGAGACATTGCCATTCGACCTTTTGGTGGACAGAGTAAACCCCGTGCCTGTTATGCCAAGGACCGAACGGGGCTTGCCGTACTTCAAGCCATCTACGAACAAGCCTTCCGCGCAGGGATTGAGGTCTTTGATGAGTGGTATTGTGGTGATCTTATTTATGAAGATGGCAAAGTCTCAGGAGTAGTTGCCTACAACCTACGCAACTCTGAACCGGCAATTTTTAATGCCAAAGTAACCATGTTTGCCACCGGTGGACACGGAAGAGCCTATCGATTCAACTCCAATGCCCATGCCAACACTGGCGACTCGCTCTCAATTGTTGCCCGTCATGGATTACCCCTAGAGGATATGGAGTTTGTCCAATTTCACCCCAGTGGTCTAGGTGGATCAGGCATTTTGATCTCCGAAGCTGCTCGTGGCGAAGGTGGACGACTCTACAACTCCAAAGGGGAGCGATTTATGAGTAAATATGCCCCCAATGCCATGGAACTCGCCAGTCGAGACGTGGTAAGCCGTGCCATTATGGAGGAGGTTCGCCAAGGACGTGGTGTAGGTAAAGATGGGCAATCGGTCAACATTGACCTCACCCACCTTGATCCAGAAATCATCCTCACCAAACTCCCTGAGCTTCGAGAACTTGCCATTGCCTTCCAAGGACAAGACATGCTCAAAGAGCCCATTCACATCTCAGCCACTGCCCACTACTCCATGGGAGGGATCCCCACCAACATCAACTGCCAAGTGAGAAAATCTCCCACCGAATTGGTTGAAGGATTCTATGCAGCGGGTGAGTGCAGTTGTGTCTCCGTACATGGTGCCAACCGATTGGGTGCCAACTCCCTACTCGAAGCCCTCTTCTTTGGACGACATGCAGGAGAGAACATGGTCAAAGCCCTTGATGAAGGTATCGAACTTCGCCCTGCCAAGGTTGAAGATGCCAACAACATGCTTGAAGAGGTCGAGCGACTGCGTACCTCCAATGGTATGGAGACCGTACCAGGATTAAGAGAAGAGCTCCAAAATGGCATGACCGCGGATGCAGGAGTCTTTCGAAGCAAAGAGTCCCTCGAACGACAACTTAAACTCATTGATGAGCTACTCGTACGCTTTAAAGATATCCGCATCGATGATAAATCCAAGACCTTTAACACCGATCTTCAAGAGGCGATTGAATTGGGGCACATGTTGGAGTTCTCCAAATTTATTGTAGTTGGTGCACTCAACCGTGAAGAGAGTCGTGGAGGTCACTACCGTGAAGATTTCCCTGAGCGTAACGATGAGAAGTTCTTAAAGCACACCTACGCCTACATGGATAAAGATTACAACATTCGTACCGAATGGGGTGACGTGGTGCTTGGCAAGTTCGAGCCTAAAGAGAGATCATACTAAGGAGGGGATGATGAGTGAAAGCAGAAAAGTAACAATAAAGGCGTTTAGATTTAATGCCGAGACCGACTACCTCCCATACTACAAAAGTTATGAGATGGAGATTGGCAAAGATGAGTTGATTTTGGACGTAATGAACCGAATCAAATGGGAGCATGATGGCTCTTTTTCCTACCGACGCTCTTGCCGACATGGTATCTGTGGGGCGTGTGCGGTCAAGGTCAATGGGCGTGCTACCTTAGCCTGCAAACAAAATGCCATGGAGCTCCTTGATCTCTTTAACAATGAACTCACCATTGAGCCTCAAAGCACCAAACGTGCGATCAAAGATATGATCATTGATAAAAGTGATTTCTGGGAGAAACACGCTGCCATCAAGCCGTATGTGGTCGCTGATATTGACCCCCATCCTGAGCATGAGACCAAGCAGAGCATCGAAGAGTTTAATAACTTCCTCGATGCTGACCTCTGTATTCAGTGTGGAGCATGTCACTACTCCTGTCCTGTTATCGAGGTCAATGAAGAGTACTTTGGACCTGCGGCCTTTGTGGCAGCGTACCGATTTAGCGTGGATACCCGAGACAACGCAGGAAAAGAGCGTCTTGAACTCACCGCTCAACCTGCCCAAGGGGTTTGGGATTGTGTCAAGTGTTTTGAGTGTGCTGAGGCGTGTCCCAAAGAGATTAACCCCATTGAGAAGATCACCAAACTTCACAACCTACAGTTTGAGCAAAAAGTGGCACGCAGTAATGTCGCTACCCGTCATGCCGAAGGGTTCGTACGCTCTATCCGCAAACATGGATTCCTCGATGAAGCCGACATTGTGGTCTACTCTGAGGGCTATTTAGGGATGTACAAACACCTTAAAACTGCGGTAAACATGCTCAAAGCAGGCAAAATCCACTGGCAAGATGGAATCCCCTTTATTGACAACATGCCAAAAATCAAAAATCTAGACGAGGTCAAAAAACTAATTGATATCTCGATGACCAACAAGCTATAAGGAGAGAAGATGAGTCAATTAAAATATGCACTGTTTACAGGTTGTACAGCCAAACAATCTACCCCAGAGTTACTGTCATCTACCCTTGCTGTAGCTGATAAGTTAGGTATCGAGATTACAATCTTAGAAGAGGCGAGCTGTTGTGGGGCTTCGCATCTTCAGGATTTTGATGAATTTCTAGCCCATGTACTTAAT
>Ga0256843_1000568_pt1 | contig 31319 bp, 27 predicted proteins | sample AlvinellametaG_FD_191572 | JGI IMG/M metagenome (GOLD analysis project Ga0256843, IMG submission 191572) | Pompeii worm associated microbial communities from hydrothermal vent at the East Pacific Rise, Pacific Ocean - Alvinella | ecosystem: Host-associated > Annelida > Integument > Unclassified ...
GCTTTTTGTGTACGCTCTGCAAGTTTTCGTACTTCATCAGCAACAACAGCAAACCCTCGACCGTGTTCCCCTGCACGAGCAGCTTCAATAGCAGCATTAAGAGCTAAGAGATTTGTTTGATCTGCAATATCTTTGATAAGATTGATAACATCAGAGATCTCAGATGTACGCGATTCAAGACTTACTATACCTTCATGGCTTTGGGCAATAAGTTCTATAAGGTTGTTCAGACGCTCTCCAATCTCAAATACATTATTAAGACTATTTTGTGCTTCAATCTCTGTTTTTTGTGCACCCTCAACGATCTCTTTTGAATCATTTGAACAAATAGCCAAGTCCCCTTGTATAACACCAAGTCCTTCAGCTACACCACCACCAAGTTTAGAAAATGAGGATGCCATCTCCCCTTTGATACGGGTTTTATACCCTGCAGCTATAGAGCTTATTGCTCCATTAACTTTAGATGCAGTATTATAAAAAATTCCATGTAATCCTGTTGGGTTTGTTATACGATACATTTTTCCTTGTGATGCTGATTCGATTGTTGTTGAAGCTTCTCGCATAAATGTTTCAAGCTGATCTAATACATCATTGAGTGCCCAAGCAAATTGTGCTTCTTGTGAGTTGTCATTAGGTATATGAGTGATACGATTTTCGAGTTTCCCTTCAGCAGCTTCAAGTAATACTTTATGCATCTTTTGTAAGAGTGCTCCATTGCGTTTTTGTGTTGCAGGGATAAAAGGTGCAACAATGATAAATACCAAAGCTATAGCAGCAAGTATAAAATCGTGATTAATCAGTGCATAGAGCACAACGGCAATAAGAGCGATAAATAACAGAAGTTTTTGTTTATCTTTGTAAAGAGATGATAAGTTCATCATAGCTAATCCCTTCTTTGTGTAGTAGGTCTGTTAAGATTTGAGTTCCAGCCTGTATACCTCCGTGTCTTTCAGCATCAAGCATCTGTTTATAAAGTGGAATGATTGCATCTAGTGCTTTTTGTGATGGTTTTCTTCGTACAGAAAAATACCCTATGATATTGCCATGTACATCCAAAGAAGTTGTTACATTTGCATAAACCCAGTAGGAGTTATTATTTTTTGTTTTATTCAAAACATATGCAAAAATTTCTTCTTTATTTTGGATCCTGTCCCAAAGAAGTTTAAATACTGATTTTGGCATATCAGGATGGCGAATAATCGAGTGTGGTTTACCTAAAAGTTCCTCTTCTGAGTATTCAGCCATATCCATAAAAATTTTGTTTACATAAGTTATACGCCCTTTAGTATCTGTTTTTGATACGATAAAGTCATTCTCTTGCATCTCTCGTAACATTACATACCCTTTGTGTTGGTTGTATCGATTGTATCACAGAAAATATCAAATAAAGATTAGCTATACTTCTTTTATGAAAAATATCGCCACACTCCTTGGATCTTTTTACTATTTTTACTTTTCAGTTGTTGGAATTTATATTATTTTCTTGCCAAAAATCTTAGATGATGTTGGATATAGTGGTACACAGATAGGGATCATCTTTTCTTTAGCTCCTTTTGTTCGTATGGTTTTGCCTTTTATGTTTGAACGGTATATCCAGCTTAATAAAAAAAGTTTTTATATTGCACTCATTTTGATGCTTATTGGAGCATGCTCTTTTTATATCACGTTACACCATTTTTATCTTTTGTTATTAACTAATATTGTTTTGGGGATTGGGATGAGCCTTATTATCCCATATATCGAGGCTATCGCTTTACAAACGATTAAAAAAGAGCGTTATGGTAAAGTTCGTCTTTTTGGTTCGATAGGATTTATTATTGTTGCACTGGTGTTGGTGCACTATATTACCAATCCCCTTAATGCACTCCATTTTTTAGTCATTTTAAGTCTCATTAGTACTTTTTTTGCATATAAAGTAGTGGCTTTAAGTGGCATTGATGATACACAAGAGAGTATAGATGAACATAGGCCTATTACTCTTGTAAAGGATAAGTATCTGTGGATAGGTTTAACTTTAATGCAGGTGAGTTTTGGGTCATTTTATAACTTTTTTACTATTTATGAAACGGCACATGGACTCTCTATGGATACAACGATCTATTTATGGAGCTTTGGTGTTGTTGTAGAAGTTGCAATGTTGTTTTTCCAAGGGAGAATTTTACACTATGATTTGTTGCGTGTTTTGCAAATTACAACTATTTTTAGTGTCTTACGATGGTATTTGATATTTGCATATCCAACAAACTTGTGGGTACTGTATGCAGCACAATCGTTACACGCTTTGAGTTTTGCATTGTTTCATTCAGCTGCTATTAGTTATTTGTATCATCATTATACAAATAAACCTTTGGCACAACAGTTTTTCTCAGGAATTACATATGGTTTTGGAGGGTTATGTGGTGCATTGATAGCAGGGTATATATATCAATACTACCCAAACTATCTTTTTTTATCTTCGGCAGTGTTTGCCGGTGGTGCATTTGCCTCTTTGGTTATATACCAAAGGCAAACGGCTTAGTAGTCCATGATAAGGTTAAACGTTAGTGTCTCATCTGTTTTGTATTGTGCTTGTGGAATATTTGCATAGTCTAGTTTATAACTTATACCAGCTGAAAACATATCTGAGATTTTACTGATAAGTGCAGTTTTTGAGTATACAAAATAGTTATCACCATCTTCAAATGATCCTCTGATGCTTAGATCTTGAGTGAATTTTAGATTTTGATTGATTTGTAGATCATATGATGCACGTGCAAGATATGCTGCATAGCTTGTTGTTTCTGATGGATTTTCAATTTTATCTTGAGAGTAAAGAGCATTTGCTTCTAATGTTAAATGTTGTGTATCTTGTACGATAGCTTTATATTTGATACCAGGACCTGTATATGCTTGGTAATCGTAACCAGAGAAAGCATCATATTTATATCCAGCGATATAGCTAAATGCTAAACGTGGTGTATAAGCATAATCGTATCCAAGCTCAGTGAAAAACTTTTTCTTTGTTGTTGTATCACGATCTTTTGCATATTGTCCATCAAATACAAAGTTAAGACCATGAACACCCCATTCTCTTTGTGCTTTAGAATCAAGGTTAAATGTTCTTGTTTTTGTATTTCCGTTTGTTTGGATGTATCCCATCTCTGTATGTGTTGCTAACTCTTTTGTTTTGTCAGCTGCGTGTGCTCCAACTACAAGTGCTGATGCACTTAGTGCAAGAAGTATTTTTTTCTTCATTACAATATCCTTTTGGTTTAAAAATAGTTGGGCGATTTTAACGAAAATTAGTGAATAAGTTGTGACTTTTTGGTATAAAATGATTCAATAAAGCGACTTAATTGATAAAGATCATTTTTGTAGGGAGTGTCGATATAAAAAAGGTATTGGCGATATTTTAAATAGGTTCTCCACACTTTTTTACTATTGCTATAACGCTTTTTTTTGTAAAGCTCTAAGCTTACAGCTGCATTGATAAATCCTTTTAAAAGTAGTATGTGAGGAGTCTTATCCAAACGTTTTTCAAACCATAATGCTTCAAATACTTCATGTGCTTCAAAAAACTTTTGTTCTTCAATGAGTTGTTTATACTGAGCTATTGTGTGTTTCATAGCGAAAAGTATACATAATATAAAGCAATATCATATAAAAAGTGTTACAATATCCAAAAAAAGGAGTATATATGAAAATCGAGTATATTGGAGATCTTCCTTTGGTTTCACAACATGGAGTAGCATTTGATCACACGCAACCAGATAAATATCTTTACCTCCATCCGGTTTTAGATCTTTTAGAAGCGTTAGATTATGATCCAAAAGAGGCAACACAACATCTTTATAAAAAGCAGGGTAAGGAGCTCAATGGTGAGGCACTTCTTCAAGGATTGCGTAACTATGTACAAGATCTTGATTCATTGTATGCACAACGAGAACACAAGGCAAAGCTTTTTGTTGATGATCTTATTGATCGTGTTGAACATAATCAGCTCATTAGTGATGAGGAGAAAGAAGCTTGGCTAAAAAATATAGACACAATGAAAAGTTATTTTTTACAATATGTTACTAATAAAACTGTATATGAAGCCTCACTTAAAGCATTGGCAAATGAGATTACAAACAATCAAGTTCAACAGATTACTGTACCAATGTTTCGAAATTATGGAATAGTTTTACGTGATGTACAAAAGATACTTGAGGAACAAAAAACACCAATTGATTCAACAATAGATGTATACTCGATACACAATGGTGTTGAAGGGACAATCACTTTTAGACATCCTCAGAATCTTTCAATTTAAGCAGTTTTTCTGCTGGCTGTGCAAGGTAGAATCCTTGCATCTGTGTTACACCAAGCTCTTGAACCTTTTGACACACCTCTTTAGAGTGGACAAATTCAGCAACAGTTGTGATATTGAGTTTTTTTGTTAAGAGGATGATAGACTCTACCACATCATAAGCAAGTTGGGATTTATCAATATTTTTAATAAGCGAACCATCAATCTTAATAATATCTATATCTAATAGATCAAAAATAGAGTAGTTTGCGTAACCACTTCCAAAGTCATCAATAGCTATTTGTACTCCATACGATTTAATTGTAGTAATATGCTCTAAGAGTATATCTTTTGCTTCAAACTCTTCATATTCCAGCAGCTCAATGATAAGCCATGGTGCTAGATCTTTATGAAGTTCTAACTCATTTTTTATCAACATGAAAATATCATTGTTGATAATATCTGAAAAATTAAGATTTACACTAATATGACACTGGTGCACTTTAATAGTTTCAAAAACAAGTTCTAGTACTTTTTTTGTCATTTGATTGTATAGATTGGTATGGAGTATAAGAGGGAGAAAATGTATAGGAGTAATAATTTTTTGAGCATCATTAGTTACGATACGAACAAGTGCTTCATATTTTGTAATCTTGCGTGTTTGTGTATCAAAAATAGGTTGGTAATAACATATAAGACGATCCTCTTCAAGAGCATCTTTGACATCGTTAATTGTAATTTCATCATCTTTTATTGTTGGATTGATCTGATCTTTTTGTCGAGATACGACTTGATTTCTCCCTTCCCGTTTTGCAATGTAGAGCATTTCATCTGCATATTTGATAGCATCACTGATTGTTTTGAAATGTTCAGGTGAACACGCAATACCTACAGAGATAGTGATATGAAGTTCAAGATTTTCATATGTAAAAGGTGTTTGCTCTATTTTTTTACGAATCCTTTGTGCAATATTGTAAGCAAGTTTTTGGCTTGGATCTTTACGTGATACAAAAAGGATAAACTCTTCACCTCCATAACGTACAAAGATATCATTTTGTCTAATCTCATTTTTGATAAGAGCACTAACATCACGTAAAACATTATCTCCAATAGCATGCCCATAGGTATCATTGACTTGTTTAAAATAGTCGATATCAAGCATCACTATCTGATATTTTGAGATATCTATTGTATCAACGATATTTCTAAGGTAGTGTCTGTTAAATGTTTGTGTTAAAGGATCTGTTACTGCATCTTTTTTAACTTTATAGTTATTATAGAGCTGCCAAAGCATAAAAATAGAGAGGATAAAAGTTGCGATAAAGATATAGTAAAATGTATTACGTAAAGGTTGCAGTGCAGTTGTTATATCTTTTGCTAGGTCAACTGAAAAGTCTATTGCAATAATTGCTTGAGTTTGGTTTCTGTATAAAATCGGTTCTAAATAGGTGATAAGCAATCCATTGAGATCTTCTTGATATTGCCATGAATGTTTTTTTGAAGTAAATACTTTGTCCCATAGGTTTTTATCAACATTGAGTTTTTCTCCAAAGGCTCCTTTGTCTTTACGACTTCCATCAAGGAGATAACGGTAGTTGCCTTTTTTATCTTTATATAAAATATAGATATATTTATATATTGATGTTGTAAGGGTACTTAAGGTGTTTTCAAGTCGATCATGAAGATCTTTGTCTTTTGCCAATGTTCTATAAAGGTGCGTATGGATATTAGAAAAGATTTGGTATTTGATATTGTGTGCTAGCTCTTGAGCTTGAGATATAAATAAACTATTTATATTTTGAGAAAGCTCCTTTTGACTCTTTTCAAATGTGATATACAAATATCCATGAGCAAGAAGTAAAAATACTAAGATAAAAGGATAAACAAAGGAAGATCTTTTCATATATCATCCTCACAATACTTATGAAGTGGTTTTGGAAGGTGTATGTTGTGTTTATGTATATTGTATTTTATAAAAATAATATTGGGTCGCCCTTTTTTCCAGTAAAAGCCACCAATAGCCTTATCTTTGTAGTATTGTAATAACCTGTAGCTTGTTGTAAAAAGTAGCGCATTATTTGCACTAATATTGGAGTCTTTTGTAATAAGAAGAAAATCAGCTTTATTTTTTTGTTGTGTAGGTGTTACAAATGAGAGTTGTGATAGATATGAGAGCTTCTGCCTGTTGTCGCTCCATACAGCTACCGTTTGCTTGTTTGGGAAAAGGGCATGTAAAATGGTATTGTAGATTTTGAGCTCATATTTATTTTGTGATCCTAAAAGTGTTCCAACAATCAAAAGAAGTAATAGCAGATATTTCATTAAAAACTATACTCCATATTGATCCACAACTTTCTATCATATGTAGGTAGTGTTGTACTATAGTTTACATAGCGTTGTTGAAATCCTGATTTAAATAGATTCTCTCCACGTATCCCAAAAAGAAGATCTTTTGTGTAGTGGTATTTTATTGCTGAGGTGAAATTAAAGCAGCTTGGTAAAGTGATATTATCATATGTAATATAATCACTTTTATAGGTGAGCTCATTATAAAAATCAACTTTTTGATAGGTATTAAAACTACGTATAATAGCATCTATAGCTGGTGAGAAGTTTGTATGTAGTTTATTTTTCCCATGCACAACTTCAAATATCAGTTTGTTATTGATATCAAATGTATAACTATAGCTTAGTTGTAGAAAGTTTTTCCATACATCAGCATCAGAATTAATCCATCCATTTTGTGTGGTAGTATCGTACATAATACGTTCAGACATATACATATAAGTATTGTCAATATTGAGCTTGTGTTTACCGTTATGGTATGCAAAACTTGCCGTGAGCATATGTGTTGAAGGTGCATCAAGTTGAGGGTTGGCTTTGTATGGAAGATTTTGTGGATTATACACTTGATACATTGCTAGAGGCATATACCCTTTTGAGTAAAACAGTTTGAACTTCATAGTATCAAAACTTTTGATCGCACCAATACGAAATAAAAAGTCTCGCTGTTTTTTTACATCTTTTTGGTAGTTAAAAAAATCTCCTTTTAAGGAGGTAGAGAGTGAAAATGATGGTGTGAGCTTGTAAGTATCTTCAGCATATATAGAACAAAGGTGCAGTGCATTACTGAAATTGTTTGTAGTATTATAACTTAGATCTGTTGTAGTATAGTGCCCATGTGCTTCAAACTCTTTATACTTGTAAAATGTACCAAGAAGTATATTGTGTTTATCTAAGTGAAATTTTTTTTCCAAAATAAAAGAGAATATATCATCATCAAACTCTAAGTTATAGTTATTGATTATAGGAATATTTGCACCATGAATACCATTGGGATCTATATATTCCCGTGTGTATCTGAGCTTATCGTATGAGAGTTGAAGTTTTATACCATTATCAAACTTATTTGTTAAGTGGATATACCCTTGAAACGCATCTAACCCTCCACCTGTTGGGGTGCGATGCATACCAATCCCCATAAAATCATCATGATGCTCTTTGTAGTATCCTATATCAACGTTAAGAGCATGGTAGTGAAGATGCCCAAAAATATTGTATCCATTTTTTGATGTATCAAAATTGTATTGCGTGTTATTGTAAATATTGTGATAAGTTGTATAGTTATTAGTATTGAGATTTGCATAAGCAAAATAATCGATAGCATCTTCTACAATATCTGCATTGTAAAAGTTCATATCATAACTTGAAAAGTTATCAGCCATTAAGCGAACTTTTGATCCTGCATCATGTTTGGCATCTTTTGTATATAAACGGATAATGAGTGCAGCGTTCTCATTACCAAACTCCATTGAAGAAGTTCCTTTATATATTTCGATATGATCGATATACTCGATAGGAAGATCACCCCAAATAATAAAAGCACTCCCAAAGGAGCTTGATGTAATATCATGATCATTAATGTATAATCGAGAGTATGAAAGAGAAAGCTTTTGTGATGATGGTGTTGTAAAACCAAAAGAGTTGTTTGTGTTTTTTAAAAGTGTTAAGCCAGGAACAATACGTAACAAATCAGCAAGTGTATGAACTTGCATTTTTTCAAGATCATCACGAGTGTAAATATCTAAGATCCCTGCTGTATCCCGTGCTGTAATTTTAGAAAAGTCTGATTCTTTTTTATAGCCTGCCAAAAGTGTATCAAGGTTTTCAGAAAACAAAGAAGTTGTACTAAAAGCAAATACAAATGGCAGTAGTAATCTTTTCACAAAAACCTCTTTAAAATAAATTGGCATAAATATATAATAGTTATTATTAATTTCTTCTTTGCTACAATCCCATATGGCGAAAAAAAACAAAAAAAATATTAAATTAAACCAACAGATACGTAAATACTTTGATTCAGATCCTTTTGATGTAGGAATAGAACGTGTTCCTGCTCAAATTTTGAGTGAATTATTTGCAACATTAGGTATATACGATATTGTACATTCCCACGAGCTTATGGTAAAAACTCTTCGGATGATATGGAGTGAGGCTGATAGCAGTATACGAAAAGATATTGTTACTTTTTTTGTAAATAATGGAGTTATCTATAAAACACCAAAAGCTCAAAAAACAACACAACAGATTAAGAGTAAGCTAGAAGCGTGTTTAGAACAGTTGGTATTGACAAATGATGAACTCATCGCTTTACGAGATGCTTTTAGTACTTTTCGTTCAAATAAAATAACATGTACAAAAGTGGAAAATAAACTTGCACATATCCGTTTTGAAGCAAAAAAACGTTTGCTTGAAGAGGAGCTTGAGGGATATTTTGATCTTGATGAGCGATTTGTCTTTCATAGTGCTATTATATATGAGATATTTGATCAAAGTTTTCATAAAATAGAAGTTGTCTCCACGCAACCTTATACATACGAATATCTTAATGAACATGATATCCAAGAGATTATCCAAAAGGTAACTCAAGATAAACAAAAAGCTCATCAGCAAAGACAACAACAAAGGGATCAGTTTATTCAAATGATTCCATATCCTCATCCATATATGAAACAGTATGAGATTATTGATTCATTGCGTACAGCACCACCAGAAGCGACAACACGTTACCCTATGATAGGTAAAAAAGTACTCAAAAAAGTACTTCAAGGGAAGTTGCCTGATACAACACTTTCGTTTCATGCTGATGATCTACTCTTTGAAAAACAAGAGCAGATAGTTCTTCCATATAACAATTATACACTACCATATACATTGGAGTTTTCAGTACCACTAGATACTCTACTTCAGAGATTGTGGTTTGGAAAAAAACTCCATTTAGAGGAGTTTTTTCAGCGTGCAAAAGAGGAATATGAAAAAGATTTTTTAGATGATGTAGACAATATTATTACGACAGCTATGGAGTATGCTCAACAACTTCATCTTACGCAAGAACAAGTAGCTCATAAGATCTATCCTATTATGGAAGATTTACTCCTTGGAGAGCTTCATATAACTCCAAAGATTTTTAAAAAAGTAACACGCAGATTTCTCTATTCAATACAAGAACAAATAGCACAAAAACAAAGAGAAGAACTTTTAGCACGAACAATACGAGATTTTAAATCACTATTTCCTGTAGCACGGTCATTACGAAGAAAATTAACTTTACATATTGGACCAACCAACAGTGGAAAAACGTATACTGCAATGCAAAAACTTAAAGAAGCAGATACGGGATACTATCTTGCACCATTGCGTTTATTGGCACTTGAGGGTTATGAAACATTACAAAGTGCTGGACTTGAAACCTCTTTAATAACTGGAGAAGAACAGATAATAGACGAAGAAGCAACACATATTAGCTCAACAATAGAGATGATGAACTATGAAGTCGATGTTGATGTATGTGTAATTGATGAGGTACAAATGCTTGATGAAAGGGATCGAGGATGGGCATGGGTTAATGCAATAATTGGTGCTCCTGCTCAAGAGGTGATAATGACAGGATCTATCAATGTAAAAGATGCTGTTATCGCTTTGGCAGAGTATTTAGCAGAGGAGTTGGAGATTGTTGAATTTGAGAGAAAAAATGAGTTAACACTCCTTGAAAACCCAACACGCTTTGAAGATGTACAACCTGGAAGTGCTATTATCACATTTTCACGAAAAGATGTTTTGAGTTTAAAACAGCGTTTTTCCAAACAATTTGATGTGAGTGTTGTATATGGTAATCTCTCTCCAGAGGTACGAAAAGAGGAAGCAAGACGTTTTAGAGAGCATGAAAGCCAAATTTTAATCGCTACTGATGCTATAGCAATGGGGATGAATCTACCTATTAAAACAGTACTGTTTGCAAAAGCAAGAAAGTTTGATGGTGTGATGGATAGAGATCTATTTGCTTCAGAAGTACATCAAATAGCAGGAAGAGCAGGGCGTTATGGTATGCATGAGGAAGGGTATGTCGGAGCATTGCATAGGGATGCGTTGCGTGTTGTTCGGAAAAAATTTGCTCAAGAGCCTAAAAAGATAGAAGCACCATTTAAAGTGATGGCATCATTAGAACATATTAAACTTGTTGCAAATATTTTACATGAACATTCATTAGAGGCAATTTTAAAGTTTTTTATTAAAAATATGGAATTTAACGGTCCTTTTTATGCAGCAAGTTTAGATGATATGCTCTTAGCTGCACAGATTGTTGATGGATATGATCTTGATATTGCAACTAAATATCATCTTGCATGTGCGCCTTTAACATTAAAATCACCATATATAATCAATGCATATGAAGAGTATATACAGAAGTTACAAAACAAAGAGATTGTTCCTTATGAAATACCACACCTTCATAAAGAGTTCGCAACAACTGCTCAAGAGTTGCTTATAGTAGAAGATATGGTAAAAGAGATTTCTCTTTATCTGTGGCTTAGCTATCGCTTTGGTGAGTATTTTGTAGATAGTGAAAAAGCACGAGAATATAGAAGTGTGTTAAATAAATATATAGAACGTTCTTTGCATGAAACACATCTTGCAAGAAGTTGTAGGTTATGTGGTGCTGCTCTGCCTGAACAGAGCAACTATGCTATATGTCAAAAATGTTTTAAAAAGAACTACCGAAAGCGACGTTAGCTTTTAAACTCATCAATAGTTTGTTGAAGAGAACAAGCAATAGAAACAAGATGTTGAATATCTGCTTCAATATTATGAACACTTTGTGTGTTGGTATTTGAAAGTGATTCGATTTGTTTGATAGTATCCATAATCTCTTGAATGTTTTGTGAGATTTTTATAGTGTCTTCACGAGAATGTTTTGCTACATCTGTGGAGAGTTGCATTGCATTCGTTGTTGTTTCGATTTTATGTGATACTTCATCAGATACACTTGAAAGAGCCTCAATATTTTGCGCATTTTGTGCCATTTTATCACTTACATCATTAATAGATTGTACAATAGTATTGACACTAATATCTATTTCACTGAGTCCTCTTTGTGTACGTTCTGCAAGTTTTCGTACTTCATCAGCAACAACAGCAAATCCTCGACCGTGTTCCCCTGCACGAGCAGCTTCAATAGCAGCATTGAGTGCTAAAAGATTTGTTTGCTCAGCGATCTCACGGATAATATCTAAAACATTTTTCACTTGATCTGCATCCCCCTTTAGAAGAGAAAGCTCCTGAAGTAGTTCTGATTCTGTTTCAACAAAACCACTAATCTCATTACTAAGATTTTCTAATGATTGTTGTGCATTTTGGAGTTCTTTATCTGCTTCGTCGATAGCATTTTGTGTTTTTTGTGCATCATCGAGTGTTTCTTGAAGCATATCTTGAATCTCAATACCTTTTGTGCTTGTTTGTTTTACTAGCTCTTGTTCGTTGAGTGTACTTTGTAAAATAGTAGAAGCAGAATGTTCTATTTGTGAAGCAATTTGTGTGTTTTGATGACTGATATGTTTGACATTGTTTACAGTGTCTTGTATCATTTCTACAAAGTTATTGACCTCTTTAGCCGTTTCTCCAAACTCATTTCCATCAGTATAACTTAAGCGTTTTGTTAAATCTTTATCTCCACTAACAAGATTGGCGATTTTATCTTTAAGTGCATTAAGAGGAGAGAATATCTCTCGGACAAAAAAGATTGTTGCTAAGACAGCAAAGGCAATACCAGCGCCAATTAATAACATAATTAACAAATCATTGGTTTGAGAGATACTTGCATCATTTTTATCAAGTAAAAGAACCAGATCCATAGCACCTAGCGCATCTCCAACTTTTGCATTGTAGTGGCATGAAAGACATTTTTCCTGAGCAACCATAGGACGAACAAGACGGATGGTATGATGTCCATTATCACCAATTTTCTCTATCACTTTTGTTTGTTTGTTTTGTAAAACATCTAGTAAGATAGGATCAGTTGTAAAAGGCTCTTTTGCTGGATATATTTCTCGTACTGCTTTTGATTTTGTGATGGAGAGAGCATCAATGCCATCGATAGCTTGTGCATCTTTTAAAGCTGTTTGAACAATTTGAGGATCTCCGAGCATCATGCTTGTTGTCATTGTCTGAAAAATGGATTCACTTAACATATGTAACGATTTTTTTGCTGTAGTATTTGAAAGATCTTGAAGTGTTGTTGAAAGATAATAGCTTAAGGAAAAAAGACCAAGAATACTCAGTGCGACAATCGATACAATTACTTTTGATTTAACAGAAACAAACATTTTACAACCTTCTACTAGTGATTTGCTAGTGATTTTATTTAACTAAAACGATTATAACATAACTCTGTTAGAATAGTGTTACAAAGAGTATAAAGCGATCTCAATTTGCTCAACAACTTGTTCATTTTCTATCTCATGTGTGGCACCATAAGCTAAAGCACCACCTGCACCTACACCCTCTTTAGCTTCACCTTCATCATATTTGTGCAGGACAGGAATCTGGGCATTTGCAAAGCTCAGTGTTGTATATACAGCATTTGCTCTATAGCTTAGTTGTTTTAAAATATGGGTGATATTTGCATTGGTATCGTGTGCAACCCATTGGGTTGTTGCTAAGGTGAGATTATTGCTGTTAAGACGCATAAGCATATCTTCACGCAGTGCATCTGCTATGAGTAAACACGCAGCCATTTGCGTTCCACCAGCAACTACTACATGAAATCGTTTTGTTGCTTCAAGTAAAAATCCAGCACAAAAGATCAACATATTGTCACTTACAATACCGAGTTTTTCAAAGCGACTCATGGTATTGTCTACTAAGCTAAGAGCTTCATTGATAGTTTTGTTTTTTATATCGTTTGGAACATGTAAAAAACTTGATGAAAAATCATCTGCAACATCGTAGCCCAATGCAAGTGTACTTGCTGCTGCTGTTGTTGTACCAGATGGGGTACTCTCACCAAGGATGAGATAGTTTCCTTTGAGTTCATAAGAACGTCCAAATGCCATCCCTTTTGCAAATACTTCTCTTGCATCTATAGAAGCACCTTGGTTGATAGCCTGTGATGGTTGTATGCCAAAGTTATGTACAATACAGTTTTGTGGTTGTACTTCAAGACCAAGGTCAAGGATCTCTATGGTAGCAAAAGGGTTGAGATTGTGCACAGCACGTGTGATAAGTGCTGGTGTTGGAACACCACTTGGTGTTTCAGCAATATCAGGCATTGAAAAGAGTTTTTCATTTGTAATATATTCTGCATCAAGTGTTGGAGTATATGCTATTTTTCCAGGGATACCTGCTTGCGTTATCCCCTCTATTTCACATGTTTTTGTAACGGAAGCTGCAAGTAAAAAATCAGCTCTACCTTCAGGGAGTTTTGTTAGTTCATTAGTAAAAATATCATACGTTTTCATAGATAACATTGTATCTAAAAAAAGTAATCTAACAACAACATCCCTTGCTCTTGATTATATCTAGTGTGTAGCTGTTTTTGACGGAAATGGTACTGAAGTTTGAGTTGAAGGTTTTGTGTCATATTGACTCCAAGATTAGTTTGTATAAGTGTTTGGTCTGTACCATCTATATAGAGTCGTTGGGTTGCTTGTGCAGTTACAATTAAAGATCGGTAGTGATCTATGACAAAACCAACCGATGCACCAATACCTCCATCATTAGTATTAATATAGTAGAATGGATCAGCCATTACATAGATATATCCATGTTTGTTACCCCAGCTTAATCCTGCTCCAAGTGTTGCTATAAAGTTTGCATCATCATCTAATGAATCTTCATCGAAACCAAAGTGCGTTCTCCATGAAAATGGGTTAAAAAGAGTATCCCGTTGAGCTATTGAAGCGATAGAGAGGATTGTGAGTTCTTTGAGTTGTATCTCATCTTCATTAATAGCAATTTGTGTATTTAAAAATTCTATTTGTGTACCACGTAAAAAACCGTATTGTGGATCTTGCAGTGTGTGATACGCTGGACGGAATCCTACAATAAGATTTGTTTTTTCCCCTTTTGTTTTTTCAACACCAAAAGAGAGTTTAATAGCGCGATGCCCAAGAAGTGGATCTTGAGGATCTTGTTTGTGTAGAATTTTTCCACGTTTTAATTGAGCACGCGCTTGAGAAAGTTGGTAAAAGCGTTGCGTATAGGTTTGTTTATCCATGGAGTTTTTTGCATAGCTGTATTGTAAATATTCAATAGCCGCTTCAAAGATAAACTGTTTTTGTTGTAATGGAATTGTGTTGTCTTGTAGAATTTCTATACGTGCATTATCACTCTTTTGAAGTGTTTTGATAAGTGGAATATATTTTGGATTGAGTGCATCTTCATACATTAGAAGTTTTGTACGTTTTGAAGCTCTGTAATGATGATGTGTGATAAGCCCTTCTTGTTCAACAGCAAAAACACTCTCAAGTGGGATAACCTCATAAGTAAAATGTTCACGCAGATGAACACTCGGTCTTGCAATCTCCATAAGCCAAAGCATGTTGTATGAGCAGTTCTCTGTAAAAAAGTAGTAATAAGAGTGTGTACCATTGAGCTCCCAGATATGGCGTACCATCTTGGCAACTTCTTCTTGAGAAAGATTAAGATCATACTCCCAAATATCTCTTTTTTCAGTATCTCGGTACTCTTTGAGTTTTTCATAGTAAGGGAGTAAAGAGTATTTACCAAAATAGCCACCAAAAAGTCCTTTAATGGCAAAGGTTATACCGTTTTCTTTTTTTGGATCAGCATCAGCAGCATAGTTAATGGCATAAGAGAGTAATCGTGAATGGTATTTTGAATTTATTCGTAAAAAAGTGTGTCCAAACATTGAAGCAGGTGAATTGATATGTGCAGCTGGAAAAACAAGAGTTGCTGATGTTGCAGAGAGCTCTTTGAGTATTTTATTGTACTCTTTACACTCTAGTTGTGGCAAATTTTTAAGGTGTAGTTTTTGACTAAGCCACGCTTTTCGTGCAGGGAAGCGACATCCTGCGGCATCATCTGTAAAAGTTGTTTCATTATAAAAAGCATCGAGTGTAGCATTGAGCTCAGCTTCAGCATTATATTTGCCATCTTTGGCAAAAAAGAAGTTAGGATCATCTATCTCACTCTCATTGTCTACCATATGCAAAAGAAGTTGCCAATAGCGTGTATGTGCAAGATCAAGAGTGTGTGCTTTTGTTTTATATTCATCTACAGAATAAGCAAAGAGGGTAGATGCAGATAAAAGAAAAGTAAAAAATAATGAATAAATAATGATATTTTCCTAAAGTGAAATAATTAGAGGTGCTTGATGGGGTACGACCCCACCAAAAAAATGTACTATCTTTTCTTATTATAAAGAAGTAGTAGCGATGTTATCTAAAACATCAGCCATCTCTACATTTTGAGATGTATAGATTTTGTTATAGTTTGCTTGAAGAGCAGCAGCGAAAGCATCTTTGTCAGCTACATTTAAAAGCTCAGCAAGTGTGTCTACAGACTCACCGTGACCAGCAGCGATCTCTTTTGCAAGAGTATCCATGTTAGAAGCTACAAATTTCTCAGCAGTATCGTTCATAACAAATTTAACTTTTTTACACCCTAAAGTACCAGATGTGATAGCGAAAGTTTGGTTTCCTGAAGTACCATTTGTTGTTGCTTGAAGTGCTAACATAATTGCACTTGAGTTATCTTTGATGATAACAGAACCAAGACCACAACCAGTTTGGTTGTTAACGCTAGCGAATGCTGTAGTTGAAAGTGCTAATGCAGCAAGTGTGCTTACTAAAATTTTTTTCATAATTGAAATCCTTTGTTGAAATAACATGTTTATTATATGGAGTTATGCCTTAAAAAAAACTGTTTACAAAACTTTTAAAGCTTTTTTGATATCTTGTGCTGTAATCTCACAACGTCCGTTGCCAAAAGAGGCTTTTTTGTGGATTTTCCCAAAGTAGGATGTATCCCCACCAAGCTTAATCCCTAAAACAAGAGCCATAGCTGTTATGGGGTGTCCTGCATTTGGACTTGCGTGTTGTGATCCATTATGGTAAAAAGCAAAAAGGTTTTTTTGTTTACCTAAAAACATAATAAGCAAAGCAGTAAGACGCGCTGGAATATAGTTGAGTAGATCATCAAGCTTTGCTGCGACTTTTCCATACTTCTCATACTCTTTGGTTCTGTAACCAACCATAGAGTCCAGAGTATTGAGTGTTTTGTAAAAAACTATACCAGGTAAACCAAAAAATAGAAGATAGAACACAGGGGCTATAACACCATCACTAAGATTCTCAGCATAGGTTTCAATTGCAGCTTTATAGATATCATTATGACTAAGATCTTTTGTATCACGTGAGACTAACATCGATATTGCATGATGTTTGTCTTTTGCATCGATGATCGAAGCTACACTACTGCGTAACATATTGTGGGCTATAAACATCGAAGCAATAATACTGTGAAACAGTATTGAAATAACTAAGGGAAGTTGAGCAAGATAGTATGTGATAATCTCTGCAATGCTTAGTGTAATACTCAGGGTAAATATAACAAGGAAGAATCCACGAATAACGGAGTCTTTGTAAAAATGTTTTTGAAAAAATGTGATAAGCTCACCAATATAGATAACAGGATGTTTTATGGGAAATTCCCCAAAAAACCTATCGATGAAATATGCGAGTAAAGTTATCAGTAGGTTTGATAGTAAGTGCATCTGTTATGGTATCCATATCTATGTGATTTTCAATATGTTGAGCAAATTGCTCTATTGCGTGTTGTTTGTAGTTTTTGAAATTATACCCTTTGTAGCTTGGATCTATAGCATGAAAAAGTTTGTATCGAAGCTGGTCACTTTCAAAAAGGGCATGAACAAATGTTCCAAAGAACTTTTTTTTCTTTTTTGCACGTTTTTTGGCAATGCCATTGTGGATCTCATATCCATTGACCATTGTTCCTAAAAGGTTATAGCACCCTTTTTGAACAATTTTTTCTTTTTGGAAACAGACAGAACCTTTTAACACGCCAAACCCTTGTAGTGTTGCGTGTTGGCTCTCTATATGGTGAGGATCTTCAATCTGTTCAAACATCATCTCGTACCCACCACAAATTGCAACAATAGTCTGTTTTCTTTTTGTAAAAAGTTTGCTAAAGCCTTGCTTTTTAAGCCACAGAAGATCATAAGCAACGCGTTTACTTCCTGGAACAATCACCATATCATACCCTTTTGCTTCGCTGGGATTGGTGATGAAGTTAAGCTCTATCTCTTTATCAACAACAAGTGGTTCAAAATCTGTAAAGTTTGATATATATGGCAGTTTAATCACAGCAACTTTTATGTGCGCATCACAAAGATCTTGCGTGTAGTTCATAAGTGAAGCTGAATCTTCAAATCCAAGGTTAAATGGTTTATATGGAACAACACCAAGCACAGGGATACCAAACTCTTTTTGAATCAGTGTTATCCCCTCATCAAAGAGTGAGAGATCCCCTTTAAATTTGTTGATAATAACACCAATGACATTCTCTTGAAGCTGTTTTGGCAAGAGGTTATATACCCCATAAATAGATGCAAAAACACCACCCCTTTCAATATCTGCTACAAGGATTATTTTTGTATTAAATTGGGTTGCAACAAAGATATTAGAGAGATCTTTATCCATAAGGTTAAGCTCAACAGGACTTCCAGCCCCCTCAGCGACAATAACTTCAAAACGTTGTTGCAGTTGCGTGAATGCTTGTGTGACTACAGGTTTGAGTTTTTCCATATTTTTATAATAAGCCCATACATCAGTAGTACCAACACTTTTACCATTGATAATCATATGTGCTTTTTTGGGACCACCAGATTTTAAAAGTATGGGGTTAAAAAGTGGGGAGGTTGCAAGGTTGATCGCTTCTGCTGCAAATGCTTGGGGGATAGCGATCTCTCCTGTATCTTCATCAGTTACCACTGCATTGTTTGAAACATTTTGTGCTTTAAAAGGGGCAACCTTGATACCCCTTTTGTGTAACAGATATGTTATTGCAAAACTGAGTGTTGATTTGCCTGCATCACTGCTTGTTCCAAAGATACTTAATGAGTGGTACTTTTTCATAGTTAAAAGCCAACTTTTCGTAAACATTGTGCAAGAGCACTACCCCCAAAAGGTGTTTGTTCAACTTTAAACATATAAATATATTTTTTACATTGCTCTAGTGCTTGTTTGCGTGTAAGCTGTGTATTGTTCTGTAGTGTTTGCTCTAACACTTTATTACCAAATGCAAGACCCATCCCTTTGGCTTGAGCTTGACACGAGACAAGGGTAGAGGTGTCTTGCTTAGGGTTATGACATTGGTAGTAAAAAGAGTATTTGATCTTCTCTTTCATACGTGCTTGATCTTTTTGTGTTGCATAACCGTTTTGTTGCGCTAGTTCATAGTAGTGTAGAGCCTTTTGATACTGGTGTTTTTGTTCATAATATTGAGCAATTTTATATTGTACATATGGAACAGAAGTTTTGTTTTTATATTGATCTATATAAAATGAACCAAACTTCTTTTCGTATGATTGTTTTTGCATATAGTAAAGTTTATCTTTCATTCTTTCTTGAAATGGTATTAAAGAGAGCTCGATCCCTTGTTGTATATCTTGATCTATGATTTGTAAGAGTTTTGGGATGTCATGCGCTTTATATGCTGGAAATTTACTGTAAATTTCTCGTTTGTACGTGTTATTGATATAGGCTACTTGTGGATATTTTTGTGCAAGATTGTCAAACTCTTGTGTAAGTGATGTTTGTTTGTTATAGTACGCTTTTAAGTCATCGTTGAGGTGTTGCAAATAGCTAATGAGCTGTTGCACATGGGGTTCTGTATAGTCACAAACAGGAGTATTTTTTGGAAATTGTGTTTGGATATCAGCCTTTTTAAGTGTTGTGTTATTAAGATGGATGGTTTCATGAGCATTGAGACAGACACCACAAACACTGTTATTGTTGATAAAAAGTGTGTGATTATAAACGGCAAAATCAAAAACATAACCATTATACCCATATGTTCGTTTGTTCTCATCACAATAAAATTTTGCTCTATATGTATAGCCATTTTTACGTTTAAATTGTTTGCGACCGAAATAAAAGGTGTTTGCATAATGTTGAAAAGATGTATTATGTGTTATAAGATAGATAATGCGAGATTTTAAAGCATTATCACCAACTGATTGAGGGATATCTTTTAAAACAATTTTTTTCGGAAGCTTTTGCGCTTGTTGTAGTGATTTATTAGGATCAAAATTGATTTGTGGTTGGGAAGAACATCCACTAAACAATGCCAAAGTACATAAACAAATAGCCGATATTTTTTTCATCAAACAGTTCCTTTTATTTTTTATTTATTGTAGTTAAAAGGAACTTGTAGAGATATAAAAATTATGCCATTGTTGATAAAGCTGACTTGAGTTTTTCATGCTCATAAGCTGTTTTTACACCAAAACGTAGCCATGAAGCATCTAAAAAATCGAATGTATCGCATTGGCGTACCAAAATTTTATGTTGAAGGAGATGCTCATATATGGCAGATGCCTGTGTAGATTGTACCAAGATAAAGTTTGCATCGCTCTCTACGATGGTTTGAAAAAGGTTACTTTGTTTTAAAATACTAAGGAGTTGTGCTTTGTTTTTGGTGTGCATTATCCTGCTTTGTTCGATAAAGTGGCTGTCATCGAGGCGTTGCATAAGAAAGTTTTGATCAAATGTTGCGATGCTCCATAAAGGGGGTGTTAGTGTATCTATGTTTTTTTTATGTGTAAATATCGCACCAATGCGTACCCCTGCTGATCCGTAAAACTTGCTAAATGAATGAATAATATAGAGTTTTTTATAATCACCTATATGTTTTTTCAGTGATTTATGCCCTTCAAACTCTATAAAACTCTCATCGATAATGATTGTACACTTTTTGAGTTTCCATTCTAAAAAAAGTTCATCAAGATCATAGTAACTTCCTTCTGGAGTTGATGGATTTACAAAAACAACGATCGATTTTTTTTCGATCTCTTGGTCTATATCTTCAATACGGTTGATTTTATAAATATCTTTTTTCGCACGCAAGGCACTCACTTCATACTCTGCATACAAGGGTGCATACAGATAGACACGTTTTTCTTTGCGTGTTTGAAAAAGGTGATCGATAGCACTAGTAGCACCATTAAATAAAGCGATATTATTTGGTTTTATAGCATAATGTGTTGCAATTTTCTTTTTGAGTTGCGTGTAGTTGGGATCAGGATAGGGCTTGAGCTCTTGGGCATCGATACAAAATGTTTGTTGCGTGTTGTAGGGATTGATATTTGAAGAAAAATCGATAATCTCTTTTGCATCACATGATAACTCTTGTGCAACTTTATAAATATTTCCACCATGTTGAGCCATTAGTCTATCTCCACATCATCCCAAAACTCATCAAAGTCAAGGTTTGTCATTGCATTTTCATCAGCAAGATTTTTTTCTAAAAGTTTTTTTTGTTCATTTGCAAAATACTCTTCAAGTGCTTCGTTAATTAAAAAGCTGATATCTTTGTTTTTAAGTTCACTAAATGCTTGAAGGTTTTGCATGTTATAGTCATTGATTCGTATTTCCATAAGTGTGATTTTATCCAAGATTTCTTAGAAAACCAACTCTTTTGCTCGTGATGTGGTGTGGTAATGGTTGATTCTAAGGAGTGCATAGAGTCTTTTTGCTTCTTTCATACAAGATGCAAGCTCTTTATATGAGAGTTTTTTTGGTGCATGTTGATTGTAGACTTTAAGAAAAAGGTTCATATTGTACTTTTGTCGTGTTTTTGGAGTAAATGCCATGAGTGCAACACCACAGTCAAAACAAAAACTTCCCATCCCTCCATCAATAAAATCAAAAACAGCAATGGTGTTTTTTTCAAAAAGGGTATTGTCTTTAAAAATGTCTCCATGGATAAAACCATCATTATGATGGATGATATGGTGATGTTTGAGTTTGCTAAAGTAGTAATAAAAGTGTTTTTTTGTATAGGTGAGAATCTGTTGAAGATCATAGTTTTTGATAAACGTTGATGATGGTTTAGGGCTTGATCGATCTTTTGAAAGGGTATGCATAGTTGCTAAAAAACGTGCAAGTGCTACAATATGATAGGAGTGTACTGCGTGTGGATGAACCCCTTTGAGTTTTGTATATAAGTAGTACCCTTGTGCTTTATCAACAAGTATAGGAACATGAAGTCCCATAGCGTTGAGTTGTTGGAGCCTTTGTGCATCTTCATCTATTTTAGAGTGTATATCTCTTTCATAATATTTGAGTATATACTCATTGGTTGGAGTGGTAAGGATATAGGTTGTATCAACGATCCCATTAGTTGTTGGAGTGATCTTTGATATAGTGTAATTTGCAAAGAGGTTTTGCACCTTTTTGTGATTGAGTACTCTTTTGATACCCATTACTTCATAAAACCTAAATCTTTTTGTGGGAAGTTTTTAAGTTCAGGAAAGATAGCATTTAACGAATCTTCATCGAGTCCAAACCATCGTACAACAGTGGCAAAGTATTGCGTGTTTGATATGGTTGGGATAAGTCTTCCTTTGTGGGTTAGATCATCATCGCTACCAAGTGTGAGATCTGGTGCAGTTCCATAAACACCACCTTGAACAGCTCCACCAAAAACAAAGTAACTTCCTCCCCATGCATGATCTGTTCCGTCGCCATTATTTCCAGTTGATCGTGCAAAGTCAGAAGTGATAAGAGTTGTTACCTCATTTTCCATACCCATAGAAACAAGAGCTTTGTAAAAATCACCAATACCTAAAGAGAGCCCACGTAATTTTCTTGCGTGTTGTTGTGCTTGGTTGTTATGGGTATCGTATCCTCCATCAAAAAGATAAAAAATTTCCCTTTTTAGCCCTCTGTCTTTACCGATTTTTGCAAGTTTTGCAACAGCTTCAAATTGTTGAAGTAAAGAGGTTGAAGCTGTTGTAGATGAGGATTGTGAGAGTTGCGTGTTCGTTGGTTTGCTAAAAAGAGCATCACCATAGGCATTTGTCAGTGATGAGAAATCAGGGGCATTGTTTTGCCAATCATTGACAATAGTGTTTTGCATATCAAATGAATGGATACGCAGTTTGTTATAAAGGTTTGTAAAAAGCTCTCTTCTGTTAAGTGCAAGGAAATCTTCATATAGATTTTTCGGAAGTGTTTTATACCTGCTTGGACCACTTGGACGGATAAGTAAAGGAGCAGTTTGTTGTGCATCAAATAGATGGGTGACACCACCGACAGAGATATTCATACCATAAATATCACCACCATTGAGTGTTGCGTATCTATCAAAGATTCTTCCAGCCCATCCAGTATAGTCAAGGTATGTTGCTTCGCCATTGAGCGTAAGCTTTGTTTGGTGATTATGAGCAAATAAAAATGGTGGCAGTTGTTTTGTTTTAGCTTCAAATTCTGCTTTTGTTGCAGGTTGTATTAAATTGCCACAATTATGGATAAGTGCAACATGGTTGTTGTTAAAAAGATGTGCTACTTCAGGCATTAAAGCATTGGTGGCTATTCCAAGATCATTACCATTGAGATCAGTATGTCTGTAGAAGCCTTTGATATATCCTTTTTCAAGTGAATTGTTCTGTTCATAAGGATTACCTTGTGTTAGATCAAGCTCATTATTTCCATCAAGAGGAAGTGTTAGAGGGTTGTTTGCAACTTTGATATTATTTCTAATTTTTTCATAGTTGGGATATCCTGTTGTTGGATGATTGCTTGAAGGGATGAATGTATTGAGTGCATCATTGCCACCACCAAGATAAACGACGACGATAGCTTTGTATCCATCATCGAGATTATCAGCAAAAAGTTTTGTAGTGCCAAGCATCAATGTTGTTGCAAAACTAAGTTGTAAAAAATCTCTGCGATTATAGTTGTTTTTCATCTTTTTACTCCACCATATAGCTATCAGAGGTTACAATCGCTCTAATAACAGGGATAATAACATTTTTATAGAGTTGAAACTTTTTTGATTGAGGGTTTGATGCACCTTCTTGGTTATTGTATTTGTTATAGATTTTATTTTTAAGAGCATTAAAAATAATATCCTCTTGTTCTTGTGTCAAAAAACCACCAGTAAGTTTTTGGTTTTCAAAAGAGATGAGTGCTTTGAGTGCTTGCTCATCACCATGATATTCAGTGACTCTGTAGTCTTGCAGATTGGTAAAATCACCATCAGTATCTCCATCTATGACCATCTCTAAAACATTGTATTCTTCTGTAGCATCAAGAAGCATTTTATCGCTACCAATGTAGTAAAGAGGGATGTTTTTTGTACGTGGAGCCTGCTGAACATATTCATCTAATGAGGTGTATTTGTGATATACACCTTCATCATCCTTATAATAGTGCTCTAAGATATACCCTTTTTCCCAATGTTCTAATATATCTTGAATCTTATTGCTGTAGTTGATAATCATAGTATCTGATTGTATTTGTAGTTCTGGCGCATAAAGATTTTGGGCTTGAAATGCTGAATCATTAGGTATAAAGTCATTATCATAAAAGTTAAATACTGTTGGTGCTAACCCAGCTCCTTGTGCAAGGTATGATCTGGTGTCGTTAAATAAGAAACTGTTGTGTACAACAGAACAGTTTGTTGCATTTTCATCTTCAGGACCACCATAACCACAATAATACCACTTTGGAAATGGTTGCGCTTTGAAAGCACGCAAAAACTGTGTATAGGCAATAAGTGGTTCTTTAAATTTAACAGGAGTATTATGTTTAAGATCATCCCATAGCTCAGGATCCAAGAAGATCGCTTTTGTAACAGCTTTAAGATCCCCTTGGGTATTTTGAAAGACAGTTGCTACTCGAGCGATATACTCTTTAGATGGATTTGTTTTACTCAGTCGCATTATAAGGTTTTTGGATATATAAGGTGCAACACTTTTTTGTGCCATAATGATATCAATAGCCCGGTAGATATCCTCTTTTGCTTCAAGATTTTCTTGTATATGTTCACCTAAGAGTTCTTTTGCTCCAAAATCATGATATTTTGCTGTAAACTCTAAAGGATGAGTAAGGTCTCCTTGTAAAAATCCAACTCTTCCAAATTTTGAATTTCTTTTAAGATCCCAGCCTGTAAAAACACGAGCAAGCTGGTTGACATCCTCTTGTGTATATGTTGGGATGAGATGCCCATCCTTGTCTCGTTGAGGAGTAGCGTCAATAGTAAGTTTATTGAGTCCTATGGAAAAAAGTTGCATAATCTCTCGTGCATAGTTTTCATCTGGATAGACAGCAACACCAGCTTCGTTGTAATAAAGTTTTTGGTTGCCGTTAAATGTTAAAAACATTCCCATACCAGAGTTTAAAGAGATCGTACGTAGGAGCTGTTTATATGATCCAAAAGCATTGGCATATAAAATATCAAAATATCTTGCCAAAGCTTCTGCCCGACGTGTAAATATAGGTTCAAAATCTGACTCTACAATGATTTGACTCAGTGCATAGGCTACTTTGTGTCTGAGTTGGTCTTTTGCCATAAGGGCATTGTCAAACCAGCTACTTAGTCTGTAGCGAGGAGATTTAAAAGATGCTTTTTCTTTGTTGAAAACTGTGTCATTATCAGCAAGATACTCCTCAAGAGTTGCATTAAAGGTATCACCTTCACACTGTTTTGCAATAGTGATCATTTTTTTAAGGTATATATCACGTTGCAATGGTGTAGTAAACTCTTTATCTAGCCATTTTTCAACACCAAGCTGTTGGAGTTGTTTTATATCCTCTTGTGTAGCACCAAAAGTTGTTTTGTTTAAAAAACGTATTGCTACTGAGGTATTAATATCTTGAAGATATGAAGGTGTTTGTTGTGCAGATGTACTCTTAGTGTCTCCACCTCCACCTCCACATGCACTAAAAAAGATAGCTATAATAGATATAAAGAACCATGATTTCATATATGACACCTTATGATAGTTTGCATTGTCTCATGATTGTAGACCAATCATAGTCAAAATGTTTCATAATATACTCTTTGTGATGAGGAATAGTGCAGTTTGTACAATCTTGGTGAATCTTTTCACCATAAATCCCAGCTCTTCCATCTTTTGAATCGATGTTGCAATAGCTGTAGAGTGTTTTGTTTTCTATTTTTTTAATTCCTGCATCATTAAAACGAAAATTTGGACATGCACATAAATAGCAGTTAAGAGATGCAATATCATGACACTTTTTGTTTTTGGCATACAAAGGGCAAAAATCGTACTCTTGTTTTTTCATATTTTCAAAATCAAAGTACTCAATAATCATCATTTTATCATATCCTTGCGCAACAAGTTTGGAAACGATCTGTTTATGTTTGTTTGCGTGGTTTGCGATCCACTTGCTATATCCCATATATTCTCTTTTTATTGAAATTATAGTATAATTTTTCTATGAAATTACCTCGTGGATTTGCAAAAAACTATTTTAGTTTATCATCGATCACTGCAACTGTTAATAGTGTTACTATGCACCAAAGAGCGACTGTGGTACAAGATTTTCATATGCACGGCGCATCTTATCCTAAAGAGGATGATACATCAGAACTCTCTGAAGAGCTTGAGTCACCTCCATGTTTAGAGATACTTACCCCAACAACAGGATGTCATTGTAACTGTTTTTTTCTTTCTTATACTAAAAGGATTCTTACTCTTTTAGATAGTGCAAAGAAAGGTATTTATTATTATAGAACTATAAATAGTTCCATCTCCCCACCATTATATCTCATTGTCAATAGTTGTATAAAATAAAAAGGAAAAAAGTTATGAAAAAGGTTATTGTATTGAGTTTAGTTGCGTGTTTATCACTAAACCTCTTTGCACAAGAGGATGAAAACACAACACGAAAAAGGCATCCTTCTGTAAAAAAAGCAGTTGGAAGTGTAGCACAAGGTAAAGTGAAGGATGTTGATCTAGTAGATGGATTTAAACATATGTTTCATGATGGGAAAGTGAGTGGGCAGATTCGTATGCTCTATAACAATTACCAAAATGATACATACCAAAACACTTATGCAACGGCTATTGGTGGTTCACTTAAATATGAGTTGGCGCAGTATAAAGGTTTTAGTGCAGCAGTTGGATTTCATACATCGACTGATATCGATCTTTTAAGTGGAGATGGTGTCAAAAGAGATACAGAGCTTTCATCTTCTGATGAGTCGTATGTTGTACGTAGCCAAAGTTATATAAACTATAACTATGAAGGGCTCAATGTGCGTGTTGGTCGTCAAATAATTGATACTCCTTTAGCTGATAGTGATGATATTCGCATGATCCCAAATAGTTTTGAAGCTGCTGTTGTTAACTATGAATATAAAAGTTTGATGTTTATGGGAGGTTTTTTAGATAAATGGCAAGGTGTTGATGCTGGACTTGATGATGGATGGCAAGATACAGGAGATAAAGGGACATATTTTGGTGGTATTAACTATAGTGAAGATACTTTAGAAGCCAATCTATGGTATTATAATATCAATGGTGTAGTAGATGATGAGACTGCAAATGATACTGTATATGGAGATATCATAGGAAACTACAGAGTTACCAAAGATCTTGCACTTCATCTTGGAGGGCAGTATCTTCATCAAAGTGAAAATGATAAAAGTGGTGTAGAAGCTGATATTTATGGTGTAATGGGCGAGGTAGTTGTAAAGAATCTTGGTATAAATCTTGCATATAACCATGCACAAAAACATGCACAAAAACAAAGTTTTAGTGGGTTTGGAGGTGGAACACTCTTTACCAATATGGATAGTATGATTATCGACGCAATTACACGTGATCGTAGTGCTGATGCGTATGTTGGTGGTATCAGCTACAGTTTTGGTGATATCAACTTCTTGTACGCTTATGGTGATTTTAAAGGTGACGCTGATTCATTGGGTATTCAAGAGCATATTGTTGAACAAGATATTGGTGTTGAATATAGTAAAGATGATGATTTTACCCTCGCAGCTATTTATACAATCAATGATGATAAGTATAATAACACGCAAACGGGTATCAATGGTGGTGACTGGGGAAATCTCAGAATATTTGCCGCATATAATTTTTAACAAAAACGAAGCATAAAGTGCGTGGGCTTCCTGCCGAAGGAAACTCAGCGTTAGCATAGCTAAAGGGATGACTTCCTTTGGCGTATTTATAAGGGGATGATAAAGTTCCCTTAAATTTTAAGAAAATTAAAGGAGATAAGTATGCATATAGAAGCAGGTGTAGTAGATGGTGCAAAAATGATTTTAAGTTATGGAACAGGAGCAGCTGTATTAGGTGCAACAGCAAAAGTGGCATGGGATAATATTAAACAAAACAATATTATCTCTTTTTTGATAAAAACTCTTATTGCAACGATTGTTGTATTCTCATGTTTTGAAGTTTTACCACACTATCCTATCGGGGTGAGTGAAGTGCACCTTATTTTGGGCACAACGATCTTTTTGGTATTTGGTTTAGCTCCAGCTGCGATAGGATTAGCACTTGGTTTGTTGGTACAAGGGCTTTTCTTTGCTCAGTTTGATTTACCACAGTATGGTATCAATGTTACAACATTGTTAGCAAGTATGTTTGCACTTAACTATGTAGCAAAAAAAGTGATACCAGAGGGTGTAGCATATAAAGATATTAGTTATAAACAGCTTTTAAAACTCTCTGTAGTTTGGGAAGGAAGTATCGTTTCTTGGGTTGCATTTTGGGCGTTTTACGGACAAGGTTTTGGTGCAGAAAATGTTCAAAATGTACTTACTTTTGGTAGTGCATATATGAGTGTTATAATCATAGAACCACTTGTTGATATTGCTGTACTTACTGCTGTAAAAGCATATACAAAAACAAAAGAGTGTGCATTTATCTTCGATAAACAACTGTGTCACGCATAAAATTATAATACGAAATATGAGGGGAATTTTCATCCCCTCAATATCCCCTTGTCCCACCTTTTTATTCATAATAGTTACTTATAATGAAAAATCTGATATAATAGAGCAATGTAAAATATAAATTAGGATATGTAGTATGAATGCAGATATGTTACAGCAGCAATTAGCAGTCTATAAAGAACAGGTAGTAAACTTTTTTGCTAAAGCACAAGAGTTACATTTTGATCCTGTTGCTTTATTTGAAAAAGAGCCCTTAATGATGCTTGTTTTTGGTGGGGTGGTTTTCTTTGTTTTATTGATTGTTTTTAGTATTATCAAGAAAAAGATGCGTTATTCTGGGGCACATAAAGCAGTACAGAGTTTAGATAGTTATGTTGAAAGTTTTGAAGAGTATCAAAACAACTTACGCAAAATCTTAAAAACGATCAAAGGTGCAAAAGGGGAGTTTTTAGAAAATCTTAAAGAGAAAAAAGAGAATTTCTATACAGATCAACTTCGTTCACTTGCAGAGGAAGAACTTCCTGTAAAAATAGAAAAATATCAACAAATGGCAACACTCTATGGTGAGCTTGGGAAAAAAGCAAAAGATCAAGAGTTGCGTGAGTTTTATACACAAAAGTCTGTTGAGATTTTAGATGAAAAACTGTTTGATGATATAAAAACTGCGATGGAATCGTTCCATTTTTCTCAAGAGAGCATCCCTGTTTTAGAAAGTATTGTAGCTTTTGCTAACACGCAAGATGAACCTCAAAAGATCTTGGATGTTGTACGTGAAAAACTTGCAAATGAAGATTTTGGTTCAAGTCTTGAGATCTATACATTTGTTCAAAACCTTGATGCTGAAAAACTTGGTGAGATCCATACATTTGCAAAAGAGCAACAAGATAAACTCTTTGAAGATGGTGAGCGTGTTGTAGCTGCTGAAGTACTTGAATACCTTTTAGATAATGGTGAAGAGGAAAAAGTATACAGCTATATCCGTTCTTTAAAAGTACCAACACACTTGCAAGAACTTTACTATAGATTTTTCGATCAAAAAGAGAACAAAGAGCTTGACTTTGCATTTATGGCAAATCCACTTGAGATCAACCAAGAGTATAAACATTATGTTGAAACACTTATTACAGATAATTGGAGAGATGATACAGCACTTGAATATATCGAAAAACAAGAGCAACTTACTCGTGTGATAGGGCATGATAGAGTACGCCAAGTGATCGAACGTGTTGATGCGTTACGAACAGAAAAAGAAGCCGACCAAAAAGTTCAAGAAGCACTTACTCTTGCACAAGAAGCTCATAAAATAGCGTTAGAAACTCAAGCGTTAGTTGATCTTACAACGAAGAAAAAAGAAGCAGATGAACAAGAACCTCAAGAAGTAGAAGCACAAGAAGTTCAAGAACAAAAGCAAGAAGAGAAGTAAGTAGATTAAAAGCAAGATTTCAAATTCTTTTATTATAATAAAATAAAAGGATTTGAATATGAACTACTTTGAACTAATATGCACGACATACCTAAAAGAGGATATAGCTTTTCAAAATAGTTTTGAAGCTATATCTAAATATGTGAGCTTCTCTATGGCTCAAACTCCACGACTTCAAGAACTTCACAATCAAGAGAGACGATTTAAATACTACACTTTTGGCAGTTTTTTTCCTGTAGAAAAAGAGAAGATATATAAAAAAGGAACTCTTTATAAATTTACACTACGCTCATTGGATGAGAACTTTATAGATATACTTGCACAAGCACTGACACAAAACACTAATAATCCCCATTTTCTAGTTGTAGAGACACAAAAACGAAAAATAAAAGAGTTCTTTATAAGTGAGCTTTACTCAGTGACACCGGTTGTAGTGAGCAGTGAGCGAGGGCTCTTTTGGACACTTGATAGAGATGGTGACATAGTAAAACTTCAACGCCTTTTGCATGATAACTTAGAGAAAAAATACAATGATTTTTATGGAGAAAAACTCCAGCCCCTACAAAACTTCATCCAACTACTTGAGATAAAAAATCAAAAACCCCAAAAAATCTGGACAAAAAAAGGAGAGAAAGAGTTTTTCTTTTTAGGCAATAAATTTAAAATCATTCCAAATGAAGATGAAGTGAGTCAAAAACTGGCATTTTTAGCACTTGGCGCTGGACTTGGTGAGAAGAATAGCTTTGGTGGTGGGTTTTGTCTTGGGAAGGGGATGAGATGAAGCAACAAAAATTTGATTTTACTGATATAGAACAAGAAGCAAAACAAATAAGTTTACATTTGGATTTTTCAAAACCTGTTGGTGATCCTTTTGTGGAAATCGGACGGCTTGGGCTTGTAGAGTTTTGTGGTAAGGATAGGTTTGATGATTTTGAAGAGTTTAGAAAGCATATAGAAAATATTTTTAAGATATATACTTTTAAAACAAGTGGAAGAATTGGACAGATATTTTCTTCAAACTCAAAATTTACACATAACTCGACAGGTAAAGATTTAAATGAAAGATTGCGACAAGCACTAAGTTTTTATGATGAACTAATACAAGAATCTTTTGATGGTTATTGTATATCTTGTGGCAAAAAAGATGATTTGTGTAATGTTAGTAAAACCGTTTTTCCATTAACTTCTGGAAATAGCAATACAAACTTTACATCTTTTTTTTCAAATAAGTTTTTAATGTGTAAAAAGTGTATGAGTTCTCTTTTCTTTACACCTGTAAATATGCAAAAAGTTGCAGGTCGTATGGCTTTTATGATAAGTTCTAATCAAGAGATAAACAAGTTTTGGAGTGAAGAGACA